>Ga0172373_10000581_pt1 | contig 59794 bp, 60 predicted proteins | sample Lak10m_2_FD_114546 | JGI IMG/M metagenome (GOLD analysis project Ga0172373, IMG submission 114546) | Freshwater microbial communities from Kabuno Bay, South-Kivu, Congo - kab_092012_10m | ecosystem: Environmental > Aquatic > Freshwater > Lake | place: Democratic Republic of the Congo... | reverse complement strand
CTCAATAACTTTTTTGAATCCTTTGTTTGTTTTAATTCCAATCATGAAGATCCTCCCATCTTTAGGTTCTAAAGATGTGGTCTCAAGGTCAAATACCATCCTTGTAATGTCATTGTATTCTTCAAACCCTTTGAATAATCTTTTTTCTTTTGAGATGAGGTATTGCTCAACTGGTGGAAGAACCATGATAAGATCTCTTACATTTTCACCCCAAGGGTCAACTCCACCTTCTCTAAAAAACTGAATAAGATTTCTGTATCCTTTCATGGATTTAACTATAAAGGTTAATCCATTCTCTAATCGCTTGTTCCCATCAGTTCTTAGTTTTTCAATAATAATACCATGTTTGGTCATGGCTTCTTTTTGTAATTCTTTGGATTTTGAATAGAAGTTGAGATTTCGTAAATCTCCCACCCAAGCAAAAGATATTAAAGTATCTCGTTGGATCTGTTTTCCTTTACTAGGAACTTCTTTTATTTTGAAAATTTTATCTGTTAAGTAATCGTATTCTACTGCTACGATGAATTCTTCAGGATCATTTCCCTGAAGAAATTGTTCGATTTCTTCTTGTGATATCATAGTTATTTACTTTTGGTGTATTAGCTACCGAATAAGGTCGGCATTTACCTTCGTAAATAAATATAGGAGTAAAAATTACTCTTATCAACTAAGTAAGTTAATTTTTTTTAAGAAGTAATATTAACAATCGTTAAAGTGTCAGTTCCATCATAGTAAGACAATCTTGATGAAGGTATTGAGTTTTTAAATAAAGTGCAATTATAATCCCCATAAACATGTGTAGCACTACTAAAATCAGTCGAGAAAATTGAGACCAATTGTTTTTCCTGTAAGTGCCATATTTTTTGTTTTATAAATATCTTATTAATTTATATTGGGTCATTATATTGTAAGTATTCGTCATCACCTATGTTCAAATAAGTGTCAATACCAACAATTAAAGGATTTGTTAATTATGGTGATGGGTAGGGGTCAAAAGAAACATTACCCAAAACTACATACTCCCCAATTGGAGGTTCAACCATTCCAACAAACAATTCACCTTCTAAAGAAAGATCATTGTAATTTATATCTTCTTTGACTATTTGTGTAAATCCTGTAAGTTCCCCTGCCAAGATTGTCAAATTACCATCGAAAGAAGTTGTTCCTCCCGATATAAGGTTTGCAATTACCATTACAGGTAAACTGTAGTTATACCCAACAGAATAATTTGAAGTAATGTTAAAATCACATATTGCAGACCCTGGTTTTACATTTGCATCAACGCTTAGGGTAATTTCTGACGCTGGTGTAGGAGTTGGGGTTGGTGTATGAGTTGGGGTCGGTGTTGGTGTTTGAGAAATAGATGGTGTTGGTGTTTGAGTATTTGTAGGTGTTACCGTTGGTGTTGGTGTTTGAGTATTTGTAGGTGTCACAGTAGGTGTCACAGTAGGAGTCACAGTAGGAGTCATTGTTGGCGTGACTGAAGGGGTAGGTGTTGGTGTTGGTATTATTACTTCTGTTGTTATGTTAAAGTCAAAAGTAATTCCAGTTGTTGTTACTGTAAAATTAGAAAATTCAAATTCTCTTGTTAGGTTATTAAAATCAGAGTCAATATTTACTTCTGTAACACCACTAATAGTACCCGCATTTATTGTTATACCCGTACTAAAAAATATTGGACTACCTGTATAAGTGAACATTGTTGTATCAAAAGAAACATCATAGTCCTCAAATAATGGTTCAGACGCAAAAAGAAAATAATTAACTATTATAGATCCAAGATTAATATCGACCAATAAACTTAAATCAACAACAGGTAATGGCGGTGATAAGGTTGTGGTTGTAGTAACTGGTGGCGGTATCGGTGGAGGAGCAACACAACATGGAAAATCAATTACATAACAACTTTCATATGGTAAGTCATCCGCAATAAAACTTTCCTGTACGTTTATAAATAATTTATCTCTTATTGGTAAAACTAAAGTACCTTGTTCATTTCTAAAAAGAAATTGTCCTTCATACTTACCTACTTTATTTGTGTCTTGTGGTTTAAATTGATAGTAAACATAATATTCAGGGCTGGCATTTGGGTCCAATTGAATTTTTTCTACAAACCCCGCTGGTCTTGTGGTTATTTTTGGAATGCCATTATCTACATTCACCATCGAAAAGAACACCGCAGATTCTTCGATGAATTCCATCATGTTGTTGTAGTCACTTCTTCCGTCTTTTACAACTTGCATTTTTAAAAGAGGCAAAGTGGCATTCTTCTTAATAAAAAATTCCATTAACTGTTTTTAAAATAAATATTACAATTAACATTCTTTTCTATCTTGATCAGGATAAAAATCAAATCTGTTGTGTTCGGTTGGTGAAATTAATAATACTGCAGGTCTTATGTGTCCCTTTATCGTTTCTTGATAACATTGACTCATTAATGTTTGCTCAAAAGGGTGGGCAAATTTTGTTTTTAAGTAACATTTGTAATTACCCTCTTTAGACATCAATATTGGCCAATTTGAAAGGTATATCTCTCCCGATGCATACGGAAGTCCCATGTGGATTTTTATATTTTCAAATTTCAAATTTGGGGAGTTCGGGTCAATGCCATCATGTGGTAAATTTTTATTGTTTGGCCAATGAGATTCTCTAAAACTTTGAGGAACGTTATACCAAGCCCATTGTTTCTCGTGTGTACCATAAAATTCAGTGAAGTTTAATTTAATAAAATCAAATTTTTCTTTTTTTATTAAAGATTGTAATTTGTTGTTCAAATTTTGAACGGTCCTTTTAAACCCGCTTCTACAAATATCTTCGTCTTTTTTACCTACAAAAAACATATCGTCCTCAAAAAAGTAATAGTAACCTAAATCAGTTTGATCAAAATGTTCTGCAACAAATATTCGACCCCCCATAATTCCTATATTATCTTTTTTGATGTGTTCGAACCCATATTTGTCACACAATTCTAAATATTTTTGAGTAGTTGTGTGATCTGTGGAATTGTTTAATAAATATTTTCTTGTTGAGGTGATCAAACTACTATCATACTCTAATATACTTTTAATCAAGGTCTCAAATTGGTTTGGGCTATTATATGTTATTACATATAAACCAACTCCTTCTGAATGATTTACCTCTTTCTTTTTTTTATTTTTTAAATCTTCAAAAAATTTATACATTAAACCGTTTTGTTCTATCATCTCAATATCAAATAGAGACGGGTGTTTATACAATAATATTGAAAACAAACTTTCTTCGGTTCCCATCAAACCATTTTTTAATGTATTTGACATTAAATCATAATATAAAGAATTTACCGTTGATATTGTTTCTTTGGCCCCACCAAAAAAACCACCTCTAGCGACCATTTTAACAATAGTTTTTGCATAACCATTAAGTTTTGGGTAATCGAATCCATGTATTTCAGTTTCAGCATCATAAGGAAAACACACAAATAAAAATTTATTGTAGAAAGAATTTATTTTATCTAATATTTTGTCATGAGTAAAATATCCAGGATGTACAGTGTTAGTGATTCCAGCATCTATCCAAAAAATTTTTTCTGAATTAAATTTGTCTAATATTTTAGCGTCATGAAGTAGAAACATTTTTGACATCACTAAAGGATTATACATCTCCAAGGTTGCTTGAGTGGAATCCTTCAACCAACCAGAAAGGTTATACCATTTAGGATCTTTTCTTATTTGTTGTATTTTATCATAAAATTCGTTTTCTTTGAACCAAGTTAAATCCCTTAAAATAAATTGGGTGTTTGATTCGTTACGTCTCTCAAAAACATACTTACTTAAGTTTTCATCACCAAAAATTATCATGTTACAATCAACTTGAAGTAATTGGTCAAATTTTTCTAAGTAATGATTGAATGATCTTGACCAACCTTCTTTTAAATTTTCTCGACCAATGTCCCATAAACCAGTAACTAAAGTTAAACTCATCTGTACCAAATTTCGTGTTGAGGTGTAAAAACATTTAAACTTTTATCAAAATTGTTACTCAGAGATACTCCATTTAAAAGGGCTGAAAATGACATTTCATCAATGTTTCCTGCAGGAACGTTTAACAAACCATCTTCATATTTTATTTCTATACACTTGTCCCACACATTTAAAAAATTTTCAAAAGTTTTTTTATCAATATTGATGTATTGGATGCAATCTTCAGGCATCCAAAGACCACTTTTTTCAAAAGATACATTAAATTTTTTCTCGTAATATAAAAAACGTTTTCCTAACTCTGATCCAAAACTTAATTCATTTTCAAAATTATAAATTACAGGACCAACAATTGTATTGTTTAAAAAAGAATCCTCAACATTTTTATCGGTGAACCTTGTACCAGCAACTACATCAGTGTCCATTAGAACAACTTTTGTGTAACCATTTTCTAATGCAAACCTCAAAGAATATCTTTTTACTGAAAAATCAAAATCATAATAATTTTTTTCATACGAAGAATATTTTTCGTTAAATTCTTTTATATTTTTAACTTTGACCCAAGGTAATTTTTTTATTTTATTAACGTCATCAGTAATAACAAATAATAAATGTTTATTGTCAACAAAGGATAAGCTATCTATTAAACGGTTAGTTTGAGATGTATATCGATCACCAAAACAGAATGTTGCAAACGCAAAATTATTTTCCATAACATATATCTGTTCTGTAGTTTATGTTTATTAAATCCATAATTTCTAAAATTCCCTTTTGTAAATCCAACCAATCATCGAATTCAAAGAATTTAACAGAATGATTTGATGTTAAAATTGATAAAACTTCTTGTTCGCTGATGATGTCATTATAGTTTTGTGTAAATAAATCTAATACATTTTTATAATCCTTCAAAATTTTATTTATCATTTCGTAGTTACCACCAAAGATGCCACCAGGTACAATTTTGATTTCTTTACCAAACAAAATTTTAATCCTTTCTTTCAACATGTAATTTATTTGAATTTCATTTCCCTTTAAACATATAAATCCGTTCGAGTTAATTTTTTCATTTATTTTTTCTAAAAAAACAGGTGTATGGCAAATATTACACATATAGTCCCTCCAATTATCATGACAACTTGTACCAAACAATCCCGAATCAATCCACACGACATTTTTATTAGGTTCCGATTCGTTAATCAAAAATTTCAATTTGTTGAAAATTACTTCCATGTAATTGTGAACAGTGTATATCCTATCATAAAGTTCATTATTGAGTAACATGTTTTTTCTAATTGGGTCTATACTTTTCGTGTAAAACTCAGAATTTAATTCTTCTTTTTTTATTTTGATATTTGGTCTATTGTATATTTCACCTAGATTATACTTTGAATAGGTTTTTTCATCGGTGTAAATGACATACTCAAACTCATCAAAAATAATATTATTAATTGTTTTAGTAAGAAGTGGAAGTGATTTGTATGTTTGTCCTGATCTTTCATTCACATACTTCAGTTCATAAATAGAAGTTACAATTTTCATTTTAGTTATAAGTTTCCTGTTAATCTATCTCCCCATCCTTTAGAGATACTATGTGGCCAAACAACCCAATATTTTGGTTTTGTTGTTATGTTGAACTCCCTCCATACTTTACAATAACCATCAGGATCATTTTTCATTCTTAAAATTTCATGAACGTCCGCATCTTGTCTGTAAATTGTTTCATCTTTTTCATCATGAAATGCCACAACCCAAAAATCATAATCTGTCTCAGGAACATCATTGAAAGAAACATCAATACAGTGTTTGAATATTCTTGAAAAACTATTTTCCCATTCTTCTTCATTTTTAAAGTTATACGGGTTTGGAGGGTAGTTTTTGTCTAAAGTATGTTTTTGAACCGATCTATTTGAAAATAAAATTCCCGCATATTTTTCATAATCCCTTTTTGTTCTTTCAGACCCAAATCCATACTTATCTAATTCAATTTCAAAAGATTCGCCATCAATACCCAAAAGTTTTCTGTTTTTAGAATGTGAGTTATTATTTTTTATAAACCATTTTTTATCATCATCCCATTGTTTAGTTCTTCCTTTTCTAGTGTATTCATGCCAAACTAAAACTTTGTGGGGATGAAATAAATCATATCCATGAGTATATGCCCTTACGGTAATAGAAATCTCTTCTCCATGAAAATAATATTCAGGATCGTGTTGTACTTCTTTTGAAAAATCTCCAGTAGTAAAACAAAAATGTGCCGAATAAAATCTTGCAGGAACTGGTTCAGTTAATTCTTGCCAATCAGGTATTGACTCAGGTAAAAAAAATACACATCCCTCAGGTGTAAATCTATCGAATACCATTCTCCACGGCTCCCTGATACGAGCGGGGGGATCGTTATCAGGATCAAATGATGATACATATCCAGTAAGTAATGGTTTTTTATGTCCTTTCTTTTGGAGTTGTTTAATCATTTTAATCATCTCTTCATCCCAATTTTTTTCAAATCTCATGTGAGAATCTATTTGTAATGTATACTCTTCCCCGTTATAAAGTTGTTGTGTAAGATTTCTTGCCCAACAAACTCCTTTGGATTCAGAGTATAGTATATCTAATATTTTGAATCTTTTGTCTTTAGAGTATTTTGATAAATCATCGAAACCATCTTCAGGATGGAATTGTCTTGCAATACCAAATCTAAGATTTTTTGGTTTTTTCGCATTTTCCAACATGTTTTCAATTGTGGGTATTAGTTGGGGGTCCCTGTACGAAGCGATTTGTACAAATATTTTCATAATTTTTTAAAAAAAAATATCATAACGTTATGTAAAATAAAGTATTTATAAAAAAAGACATGTCAAAACAAATAATTGTAAACTATGTATCAGGAAATTCTCCTTTTGAGGTTTATGCTTGTGACATAACGGTTACCTATTGTTATTTGATTACCAATTTTATTTCTGTTCCTCCAACATTAACGTTGTCTATTCCGCCGCCTTTAGATAATACAAATGATATTGTAATTAAAGTGGTCGATAATTTAAGATGTAGTAAACTAATTACTTTTTTTTGTTCTCCAACACCAACTCAGACACCAACACCAACACCAACACCAACGATGACAGTAACTCCAGGTCTTACCCCTACGATGACTCCAACACCTTCTATAACACCAACACAAACAAATACAAACACACCAACTGTTACACAAACAAATACAAACACACCAACTGTTACACCAACAAATACAAACACACCAAGTGTTACACCAACAAATACAAACACACCAAGTGTTACACCAACTGTCACACCTACAATTACGCCAACACCAACCGTTACGCCTACAATTACACCGACACCATCACCCGTTCCAGCGCCTTCGGGGATTTATTATAGTAAGTTTTCAGGAACAACAATTACAAGTGGCGAAGTAATTTCTAATTTGACCTTTTTATTAACTAATAACCCAACAAATAGTTTTGTAACATATCCTTTAGGAAATGGATATGGTTATATTTTGATACCGGTATCTTTATCTCAACCTACAGGGTTTCAAGAAAGCAATTCGAGTTGTTCTGGTCCAAATATACCAACAAATAATATTGGGACTTTAATAATTATAGATATAAACGGATTTCCAATAACATACAACATTTATCGAACATTCTTTAGTTTTGGAGGTAGTGTTGACTGTTGGTTATGTAATTAAAAATAAAATATGAGTTTTAGTTTATCAGGTGGAGTTGAGGTTATTGGTTTTATATCACCAACGGAAATTACAGATCAATATCCAGTAATTGACCCTCTCTATGGAATCGATGGGTTAAGAAACGTTGATACTCTTACAGATTTGGATTCGATCCCCACTTTACGAAGACGATCAGGAATGTTAGTTGGTGTGAGTGGTGGGACTGACTACTATAAATTAAATGCTCCTCCATGGACACTCACAATAACTGATTGGACTCAAATAAGTTTTAGTGGATCGAGCGGTTCTACAGGAACATCGGGAACAAGTGGGACTTCAGGAACAGACGGGACGGATGGAACATCAGGAACTAACGGAACGAATGGAACATCGGGAACAAGCGGAACTTCGGGTACTAGTGGGTCGAGTGGATCTTCAGGTACCAATGGGACTAGTGGTACAAATGGTAGTTCAGGAACAGACGGAACAAGTGGTATAGATGGTACTTCGGGGACTGATGGAACATCAGGTTCTTCAGGTACTAGTGGAACGGATGGGACTAGTGGTTCATCAGGAACAAGTGGAACAGACGGGACTTCGGGATCGAGCGGGACTAGTGGAACAAGCGGTTCATCAGGATCAAGCGGTACTTCAGGTACAGATGGAACTTCAGGAACTAGCGGAACGTCAGGCACAAGTGGTAGTTCAGGAACTAGCGGAACAGATGGAACTTCAGGTTCTTCAGGATCAAGCGGTACAAGCGGAAGTTCAGGAACATCAGGAACAAGTGGAACGTCAGGCACAAGTGGTACTAGCGGTAGCTCAGGGACAAGTGGTACTGACGGGACATCAGGGTCGAGTGGAACTTCAGGTTCTTCAGGGACTAGCGGAACATCAGGTACTGATGGAACTAGTGGAAGTTCGGGTACTTCAGGAACATCTGGCTCAAGTGGAAGTTCAGGTACAAGCGGAAGTTCAGGAACATCAGGAACTAGCGGAACGTCAGGCACAAGTGGTAGTTCAGGAACTAGCGGAACAGACGGGACTTCGGGATCGAGCGGTTCATCAGGATCAAGCGGTACAAGCGGAAGTTCAGGAACATCAGGAACAAGTGGAACGTCAGGCACAAGTGGTAGTTCAGGAACTAGCGGAACAGACGGGACTTCGGGATCGAGCGGTTCATCAGGATCAAGCGGTACTTCAGGTACAGATGGAACTTCAGGATCAAGCGGTACAAGCGGAAGTTCAGGAACATCAGGAACTAGCGGAACGTCAGGCACAAGTGGTAGTTCAGGAACTAGCGGAACAGATGGAACTTCAGGAACAAGTGGAACATCAGGATCAAGTGGAAGTTCAGGAACAAGCGGAACAGATGGTACTAGTGGTTCTTCAGGATCAAGTGGAACATCAGGATCTAGCGGTACTTCAGGTACCGATGGTACATCAGGTACAAGTGGTACATCAGGAACAGATGGTACTAGTGGTTCTTCAGGGACTAGCGGTACAGATGGTACTAGTGGATCTTCAGGAACTAGCGGAACAGATGGAACTAGTGGTAGTTCAGGGTCGAGCGGTACTTCAGGATCTTCGGGAACATCGGGTACTGACGGGACAAGTGGTACTTCAGGTACAGACGGAACATCAGGATCAAGTGGTACATCGGGAAGTTCAGGTTCAAGCGGAACTTCAGGTACTAGCGGTACCGATGGAACATCAGGATCAAGTGGATCTTCAGGGTTCAGTGGTACTTCAGGAACTAGTGGCTCATCGGGAACAAGCGGAACCTCAGGAACAAATGGTACAAGTGGTAGTTCGGGGACTTCAGGAACAAGTGGAACAGATGGAACTTCAGGAACTAGCGGAACGTCAGGCACAAGTGGTAGTTCAGGCACAAGTGGTACAGATGGTTCTTCAGGGACTAGTGGAACGGATGGTACATCAGGTAGTAGTGGTATTTCGTTCAATTGGAGTGGTTCTTGGAATCTAATGTCAACTTACAACATAAATGATGTTGTTGAATTTAATGGTAGTTCTTATGTTTCATTGATAAATGGAAATACTGGAATACCAACACCTCCTTTTAGTAGTAATTGGGCGTTAATGTCACAGGCAGGAACATCAGGTACTGATGGGACTAGCGGTGTTTCACCAACAGTTGGTGGGTTGGACAATGAGGTTTTGACTTCTGATGGTTCGGGGGGAATTACATCCGAAACTAATTTAACTTTTAATGGTTTTGGTTTGACATTAGTTGGAGCTACTTCGATTAACGGAAATTCTGCACAACTTTCATGGAGAGGGGGTAATACTTTTTATGGTGGAGGAGATGGAAGTTTATCAGGGTGGGGACATGTAAATGATGAAGGAGTAACTTCAGTAAATAATGGAATTCAATTGGATACTAATTGGACGACAGGATATTACAATGGTACGATACTTACAAATCAACAAGTTGGGGGTAATAACGTCAATGCTGGTGAATTATTAGTCATGAGAAATGGGGCTTGGGAACAAGCGGACGCTGACTTTGCCGCTAATTCGACAAATCTACTTGGTATATGTTTAAATAATACGGGAGCAGAGCAAACAGTATTACCGGTTCTTTTAGAAGGTCAAATATCGACAATAAAACATGACCAATTAGGAACATCAATTCCTGGATTACCACTATACATTTCACCAACAACGGGTAATGTTACTGAAACTGCACCGACAGCTTCAGGACAATATGTTAGACTTATTGGACATAACCTTTATAATAATACAGATGTGGTTGTAATAAGATTTGACCCTGATAATTTCTGGGTACAACTCTAATATGTCGATAACTAAAGTAATTGGGGTTCCTTGGGAAAACATTGTAAAAATCGGAGGGATACCTAAAGCATCTATAACTAAAATCGGAGGTGTTGTTGTACCGCCATCTGTAGTTTGCAAGACTGTCGAATATGGTTTTAGTGATGGTACAACAACTCCAATTACCGCAGCTTGTAGTGCATCACTAATACAGTATTTGGTGGGTAGTAATGGAATATTATATCTGAATGGTTTTTGCGGTGATGGTTTGAATGTGGCACCTAATGGATTTTATTCTGATGGTAGACGAATTCATTTAGTATCTAATGGAGTTTTAACCCCAGCAGGTAATTGCCCAACACCTACTTGTGACGATATGTCTTTTTCATTTGGTGAAGCTCCTGGCATTGCATGTTCTGCCGGTGCTTCATTTTATAGTTTTGACTCTACAAACAGTCTTCTTTACACATTCGGTGGTTGTGGTGGTGATTATGCACCTGAAGGTTTTTATTCTGATGGTGTGTCGATATATTGGTGGCATACCGTTGGTAGAGATTTAGTTTGGGAAACTATTGGTCCTTGTGGTTAACTATTTATTATCTATGTAAATTATTACTTCGTTATAATATTCAATGAAGTGTTCATTCCATAAATTCCATTTTATATCAACACCATCCAAAGAATAAACCTCAAAATTTTCAAAATTATTTAATATATTATCTCTAAACCATCTGAACTTACATTGGTGGTAATCTTCGTTATCTCTTAAATGAAATTCAACAACAATTTTTGGGATCGTTTTCAGAAACTCAATATTTCCTTTTGAGAAAACATCATACTCACCTCCTTCACAATCACATTTCAAAAAATCTATTTTTTTAATATTATTTTCAAAGACAAATTCTTCAAAAGTAAATGTTGGTGAAATTTCTGTAATTCCATCCCAGGTAATTTCTAATTTTTTCTTATCCGAAATGGCCCCTTGTATAATTTTTACATTATTTCGATTTAGATTTTTTTTCAAAATATCAACATGGTAGGTTAAAGGTTCCACAACGAAACATTCTTTTGGATTTTTAGAAAGTATTGAATATGTAAATGGTCCTAATGATGCTCCTAAATCAACCACAATATCCCCTTCTTCTACTTCAAATAATCTTTCATATATGTTATATTCGAATATTTCTTTAGTCGCTTGACTAACATACCATTCGCTTTTTTTACCCCAATCAAACAAAACCTCATCCACTCGAAATGTATTTTTTTCTTTGTTCATAATTTTATTTATTTCTTTTATTACCATTTCTGATGTTATTTGTTTGGAACATTCGAACATTTTTTCAGTTCCTTTATGTAATGGGCACCAATTCCAATCACCAGCATTTAATCTTTCTTTATTAAAACATCCATGACATACATTTTCGTTAATAACTCGATACGTATCTAATTTTGTTTCAACGAATTTTTCACTAAATCCCGAAATGAGAACTACCGGTAACTTACAAGCCCAAGCTAACCATGAAAGTCCTGAACCTAAACCTATAAAAAATTCACAACTTAATAAATCATTTATTACTTGTTCTAAGTTACCACCACTAAATAGTGTAACTCCTTTTGGATAATTATTTCCCATGTATCCATTACCTTCTTTAGAGTAAATCATACATTCATATCCTTGTGATGTTAAATAATCAACAACACCTTGCCAACCATTTGGATTGTTCCAATATTTAGCTTGAGCCGTTGAATGAAATCCAATACCTACTTTTTTCTTTTTTGGTATAATCGGTAAATTAAGTCTTGGTTTTATTTCTTCATACTCTAAACCTAATATATCTGTTGCGGTTTTTTGTAATGGTTGTAGTTTAAAATCGTGTGGGTGTTTATTTAAATCAAATTCATTATTTTGATTATAGAACCAACCTAATTGATATCGACAAAAAACGTCAGATACAGAACTCCCTGGTTTAACAAATTCTATTTCAGAATAGTGATCGACAAATAAATCATTTAAAAAAGTCGAAACAATAAGTTTGCAATTATGTTTTTTTCTAAACTCTTCACAGTATGGAATCCAAGCCAATGTATCACCCAAAGATTTTGATTCAAAAGAAATATAAACTCGTTTGTTTTCTAAATTTAAATCATCAAAAAAAATAACCTGACCGTTTTCTTTTATTTCTGTTTTCCACTTTGTGTAATATTGTCGATATAATTTAACCCAAGAATTGTTTTTTATTTTGTTAAAATATGTAAGATTATCATTCTGATCATAAAAATTCACTTCATATAAACTACTATCTTTAGAGAGTATTTCTATAAATGGATTCAAAACAAAATGTCTATTTATTTTTATGTCTTTAATTACTTTATTGTTTTTGGTAAAATCCAATCCCATAACTTTAAAATAGAAATCAGATAATTGATTTGAAAATTCATAATCGTAACAAACATCGTAATTAAAATTAGAATTTATTAGATCAAGTAGATTGTTTGATATATCTGAAATTTTATCAGACTCGATTAGTTTAATGTAATTTTTATACATATCACAATATTGTGGTAGGTCTCTTGCTAATATTTTTAAACCATACGATATAGACTCTTTTAATACCAACGGATTACATTCCCAAGTTGAGTTAAACATAAAAAAGTCTGACGCGATCATAAACAATTCAACATCATTTCTTTCTTTCCATATTGTAACGTTAGTTGGTAAATCATTCATAGTTGGTTCCCAATATGATTTGAAATTTTTCGCTTGATTTCCAACAAAATGAAAATGTAAATAAAGGTGAGTTTTTTCTAAAAACCTTGCAACTTCAATTCCTTCTTTTTGATTTTTTCCTTGTGTCCATAAACCAACATTCAAAACATGAATTTTTTTTAAGTCAAAGTTTAATTTTTCTTTGGTTTGGATTTTTTTAAGTATTGATGGTTTTTTATTTTCAATTGGGTATTGAAGAACTTCTTTATAAACTTTTTCCAATTCAAAGGTTTTGATATGATATGGAGTTACAAACAAATATGAGTCAGGATGAAATTTTCTGTTTTTTGAATCAAACCAAATGTTATGACACGTCTCAACAATCTTCCAAGTTCTTTTGTTATCATATAACTCATTTAGAATACTAATTGGAATTTGATTAAAACTTTCAAATCCTTCAGAAATTTCTTCAATATGAACGACATCAATTTGATTTTCTTTTATAATATCAATTAACTTATATTTTTTTTCAATTTGGTCTGATGTTCCCAATGAATGAAAATTATTTTTACCTATCAGATCTATTATTTTATTTCTTTGAACAACATACTGATCTCCAAAAAACGAATACTCAACAAGTTTTACGTTAAAGTTATTTGGTAAAGATTGAATTCTTTTTAAAACAAATTGAGGCATCCCTCCTGTTGATAAGTGAGGAACAACGTATAATATATTAATTTTCATCAATAGATAGTTTTGTTTTTTTATAGAATAATAAAAAATATTTAGAAAAAATCATCTAATTATTATGGATTTCGAACTATCTGAATTTAAACTCAATCTCTAACTCAAAAAATTATAGTGTAATACACGGATTCCAACTTGGTGTTGGTGTTGGAGTTGTGGTTTTGGTTGGTGTAGGTGTCGGAGTTAATGTCGATGTTGGGGTAGGACTGGGTATTTTACAAGGATCGATAGATGGTGTTGGTGTGATTGTTGGGGTCAGAGTTGGTGTTGTGGTTTTTGTTGGAGTAACATTCGGAGTTGGTGTTGGGGTGGGTCTTGGTATATTTAACATATTAACGCAGTTTGGTCTGCAATTTGTGGAATCTACTACAACAGTATATGAACCATAAATTTCTCTTGGTGGTATCAATAAACTCGGATAAAAAATAAAAGGTAAAATTACATTTCCCAAATTAATAACATCATTACTATTATCTGGTTTAAAAAGAACTTGGGCTTCTTCTCCATCATAATTTAAACTTTCTATTGTAACACTTAAACTCATAATAAAATTGTTGTTGTTGTTGTGACCGAATTGTTAATGACATATGTAAGATCATTTGGTAGACATTCTTTTGGATCGCAATTTGGACAATCTGGATCGAATAATCTAAATTTATTTTTTAAAATTTTAAAATTATGTTTCACTTCGTCAGAAGACAATGGCTCAACATACATTCTGAATTGACTTATTCCACCTTCAAAAGTTCCTGCAAAATATTTTTCTAAAAGTATGTTTGTTGTTAATGCAGAAAATGAGGTCCCGCTTAATATATTATTTGGGAAACATTCTGGATCTTGTATGTAATTGGAAGTTAATCCTGTACAAGACGAAAATGTTAAATTTTCATGTAGTCCCTGTGTTCCTCCACCCCACGAAATATTGAAAGGGACCCCAATTTGTTTTTCTTTATCGGTATTTAAAGCTCTTGGTATTACCTCTTCAAAATCATTTATTACATAAAATATTTTTCCATTAACATAAATTTTTAATCTACCTCTTCTATATTTTTCATCTTCTAACCACCTATCGTTTAATTTAACTATCTCAACAGTTTTTGCAATTTCTTTTCCAGTTGTAATTGGGGGTTCTATTAAATTTACAGCACTATTTGCCAAGGAATCTAAATACTCTACTTTTGTTATATCCCCCAAACCTCCAAAATAAAATAAATCACATAAGTCAAAATAAGTATATCGTTCCCATACAAAATCTAATTGTATCCAATGCTCCAAATCTAACCACTCAGGACATTCTATTTCACATCTTGGGTATATTGGATCGGTACAAATGTCCTGTATTGTATAACCTGTCACAAAAGTCAATCCAGTTGGACAAGTACCAGTTGTTTCACAAGACCCGGTAATTTTTAAAACTCTTACACCAATACTTGGATTTTTTGGGTCTCCGCATAATCTAAACGAAATGTTATTAGATAAAATGTCCATCTTAGGGTCTTTCTCACAGGTATCCTCTATTGATGTGAATCCTGTTGGAGTACATGCAGGATAACAATCATTACATTCGTTACATTTTGTACAAGAAGGAGTACATGTTGGTTTTGGATGTTCGCAATTTGGAGTTGGGGTCGGTGTGGGTGTTGGAGTTGGAGTTGGGTATATAATTGATGCACAAGTATGATATTGGCATTCCCAACCACAAGTTTTGCAAGGTTCTTGACCACAACTACATCCACAAGTTAAATTTATATCTTTACTACCGTTACAAATATTACAACCATAATCAACATGTGAGTCATGTTGATTATTTTTCGATCTCGGTGGGTAAACATAAACACATCTACTATTTGTTATGTTGTAATCACAACAAGCACATGTTTGGACGCAATTTGCTAAAGGAGTTGTAACTCTTGTGTATCCTGTTAAACATTTTGGAGATCCGTCAGCATGGTGATAAAATTTATTTTCAGCTCTCGAACCAAAATAGAAAAAGGTATTTTTGTTGTTTGGGTAAATAGAGTTCAAAGTAGTTTCTTCAGAGTTTGGTAAAAATTCATTCACCAATCTTGGTTTGATTATCATTTCTACCGACCAACCTTTATTCATCCTCTCAGGTAATATTTCGTAGTCATACCCAAACAACTTGTAAAATCCTTGATAAAAACCACCATAAAGCTCAACGTATCGGCCAAACAAAGGATTTTCCTTTGAGACCATTTCATATAAAGTATTGTTTGGTCTTCCTGAAAAAACATGATTTTGTAAAGTGTACCCAGTAACTTGAAATAATTTTAATCTTCTATCATAATACAACCTATTAAATTTTACCGAATCAGCAAATAAACCGTTTGTAAAAAAAATAGTTTCTCCTGTCATTTGATTGACCAATCCATTATCAATCGATGTTAACCCAATGTCACAAACAGAATCAGCACTAAAGCATGGTTTGTCAATTTCATAAAAATTTTCTGACACAACAATATTGTTATAGTTATACTCTTTATAATATAAAGGTATATTTTGTGCAGAATTGTCATTATTGGTGTCAAAACTTATTGGTAATTTTTTTCCATAAGTTTGTGCAATCAAATAAGGGGAAAAAACCACTTCTTCATTAAAATCTTTTTCATCTGATGCTAACGACATATCTTGTCCATCATAGATGAGATTTAATCTATATTTTTGATAAACGTATTGATTTATATTTTGATATGACATTCCTTTTTAATAATAAATACGGCATACCGAAGTATTTATAGAAAAAATGCACCGATGGTAAAAGACAATAATTCTATGATAACCAAAAACAAATTGGTAAAATTAATTATGAAATCTTCAAAACAATACTTGAAAGATAAAGAAATTGATTTGTCCAAAGAAGAAATAACATTTTTAAAAGGTTTATCAAAAGATATGGTTTCTTCTATTCCTAAAATGTTGACAAAGGTAATACCTGGTAAAAATTTAAGATTTGATTTTTTTGATGAATTTAAGTCAAATATAAAAGGACCTGTAAAAAAAGAAAAAGTAGATGGTGAACTTGATGAGTTAGTTGACGATACTGGAAATCTTTTAGGGTCCAATATTCCAATTTTGAAATTAGATTTGCATCCGAGAAAAACTCAAGATCAAACAGTAAAAATGGCAAGAGCAAGTCAATTTCCTTTTATCCGTGTTTATTATGGAGAATCAGAAGAAGAAAAAGAAAATGTCATTGATGAAATAGATCAAACAGATTGGTTCGGCGGACAAGAAACTAAAAACGCAAAAAACTATAGTCAAGCAAATAAAATTTTAAAAAAATTAGGTGTTAAAGAACCTGACGAAAGAAAAGGACGATTGAATCAATTAGGATTTGATAGAAATTTAGATAATAGTTTAAAAAATTTAAAACGACGAGGTAAATGTAAAAATTGTTTTGTTAAAAAAAGATTAACAGAGTTTGGTAGTGGAAAAATGGAAAAGATGATTGATGAAATATTGTTATCAAAAAAAACACAAACCAAAGAGGTTTCAAAAAAAACAAACGATGACGACTCATCAACAATTTTTAAAATATTAGAAAAAAATTTAAAAAGCATTTCAAAAATTGCAGATAAAGAAGGTATTGATAAAAATAAATTAATTAACATATTAAAAAAAAGTGAATAAAGATTTATATGGTGAAGTAATTTATTTACCCAAAGAAATATTAGATAATCTAACCGTTTGCTTCCAAAATGTTCCAAACTCAGATCAAAACACTGAGGGTCATAGAAGGAATGAAGAGTTAAGAAAAAATGGATATGTCACCTATCAACAATTAGGTAGAATAAAAAATTTTTTTGACAACTATGGGGGGGATAAAAAAGACAACCCATTTATATTAAATGGTGGTGATTACATGAGAACTTGGGTAGATCAAACCTTGAACTCTATGAGAAACGGGGATAGTTCACAAAAAAAAATAGATCATGAATATAAAGAACCATTGTATGATGATAATGTAAATGCAAACACTTTGAAGGATCTTGGTTGGTTAGTTGATTTTGATATCCCATCTCAAAACCATTATGGGTCTATTGATCAATTAAAAATCACAGAATCAGTCGTAAGAATAAACAAATTAATTAAAAAATTAAATTAAAATGCCAAGTTTAGAACCATTAGATTTTTCGCAACCAGAAAACAGAATGTCTCTGTATGCGGACATAGAGAGAAAAAAATTAATCCCTAAAAATGACTATAAAGAAACAAATAGATATTCGTCTGTTAACCCTGACGCAATAAGTGATGGGGATGTTTATGGTAAAGGTACGGGAATATTTTTAGATAGCTCAAAAGGGGGATCCTCAACAGATATTGCCGAAAGAGTGTCAGAAGTAAAAATTAACAAATATCAACCTCAAAACCCATATACTACACCTGTTTAATGAAACTTTACAATTCTTTTAAGAATCTTATTGTTGAGGTAGCTGCTATCTCAACAGTGGTGGATGCTATAAAGAAAAGAAAAAAAGTCATCATTTATTACGATGGTGATGAGCCAGGTGGTAAAGGATTGAGAATGATTGAACCTGTGTGTTTTGGGTACAGTAAAAAAGGAAATCCTGTTTTGAGGGCGTGGGATTATGAAGGGTCATCACATAGAGGTTATTTGGGTAAAAAACCTCTTCCTAGTTGGCGGTTGTTTAGAATTGATAAAATATTATCTTTCAAATCAACACTTGAGACATTTGACACCCCCAGACCAAACTACAATCCTTTGGGTGATAAAAGTATGACAAGAGTTATTATAAACGCAAAATACGATTAAATTAAATATTATGTCAGTAGAAAATGATTTAATGCAAAAATTAATGATTTCAAAAAAAATCATGGACAAACATAATGGTATGTCAAGAAATACAAACCAAATGTCGGGAGCACCATTAGTTGAGGACTTTCAACCCGTGAATGCAAAATATAATCTTCCTGATGATTTTATGTCAGAATCCCCTGTTCAAAGGCCAATTGTATCTGAAGCACCAACTGAAGATAGAATTATTAATTCAAAATTACCTGAAGAAATAAAAAGATTAATGTTGGAATACCCTATACAACAACCCAATAGTATGAATGGGTCTTCAGTTTTGTCTGAAGATTTGATAGAAAAAGCTTCTCGACTGATGAATGTTGACGCTAGCGGAAAAAGTACAAGTACTAACATAAAAAGACCTATTGTTAATGAATCAACTACAAATGTAAATTCAACCAACTCAACCCAATTGAGAAAAATGTTAAAGGAAGTTGTTACAGAAGTTTTGTCTGAAAATGGATTACTTACTGAGTCCGAAAAAAAATCAAATGAGGTTTTTAAATTCAGAGTGGGTCAACACATTTTTGAAGGTAAACTTACAAAAATTAAAAAAATAAGTTAATTGACTTATTAAGAATATAAGTTTATCATTTCTGTAATTACACAGAAATATATGTCAAAAATAAATGTATTAGTATTACCATCCGACCAATCTGGTGTAGGTAAATTTAGATCAGTAGATCCTCACGTAAATTTACAAATAAATTATCCAAACGACTTTCATGTAGATATTGATTATCAACCAAGATTGGATGATGATAACTATTGGAAAAAATATCAAATAGTTCATGTACACAGGACTATTGGTCAAGATTACCAAAAATCTGTTGAAATTACTAAAAAACTCAAAAACATGGGTTTGATAGTTATTTTTGATATTGATGATTATTGGCTACCAACTAAAGAACATCCTATACATAATTTGATAGTCCAAGGAAAAGTACATGAAGGAATAAAAAATAATCTTAGGGAGGCAAGTTACGTTACTACAACTACTGAAATATTTGCAACAGAAATCAGAAAACTAAACAAAAATGTTTTGGTTCTTCCAAATGCAATAGATCCGAACGACCCTCAATTCAACGAACCAACAACTCAGTCCGAAAAATTAAGAGTCGGTTGGCTTGGTGGATCGTCACACTTACATGATTTGAAGTTGTTAGATTCTATGGTTCCAAAATTGTTACCAATTCAAAAGGACCTACAATATTATATTTGTGGCTTTGACACAAGAGGAGTTGTTACTGAAATTAATCCAAATACAGGTGAAAAAAAACAAAGACCAATAAAACCTGAAGAAACGGTTTGGGTCAATTACGAAAAAATTTTCACTGACAATTATAAAATTGTTTCAGACGATTACAAAAAGTTTCTTGGTAAGTTTGAGGATGGTAATTTTTTAGATTTAGAAAAAGAAAACTACGTTAGGGTTTGGACAAGACCTGTCAATGAATATGCAAGAAACTATTCCAAATTTGACGTTTCTTTAGCACCTATAAAAAATCATATTTTTAATAGGATGAAATCACAACTTAAAGTTATTGAGGCGGGCTTCTATAAAAAAGCATTAATTGCATCAAAAATTGGTCCATATACCATTGATTTAAAACATTCATTAGAAAATGGTAAATTTGTTGATGGTAATGCATTGTTAGTTGATGAAGCAAGAAATCACAGTGATTGGTCCAAATTTGTAAAGAAATTAAATGAAAATAGATCATTAGTTTATGATTTGGGTCAAAAACTATACGAAACCGTAAAAGATAAATACAATTTAAATAACGTATCAAAACTCAGATCTGAGTTTTATAAATCATTAATAAATTAAATATGGACTTAAAAAAAGGAAAAATAGGATTTACTGCGGGTAACTTTGACTTATTACATCCGGGTTACATTTATACCTTTGAAGCCGCAAAAGAAAATTGTGATTACTTTATGGTTTTTTTACAAAGAGATCCTTCTGAAACAAGAAACACAAAGTATAAACCAGTTGTTCCTCTTTATGAAAGATACAAAACATTAATGTCAATAAAATATATTGATGAAGTTGTTTGTTATGATGACGAAACAGATTTATTAAGATTGATAGAATTTTATAGACCTGATGTTAGAATATTAGGTGATGATTATATCGGTAAACGTTTTACTGGAGATCATTTACCAATTGATGTTGTTTACACAACAAGATCTCATAATTGGTCAACAACAAAAATTAAAGATCTAATCACAATACAAACAGTAAAACAAAACCCTGATATATTAAAAAATATAAAAAATGATTAATATCCCACTACAAAAAATTTTATTTATTGACATTGAAACGGTTGGTGGTTGTGCCGACTATCAAACTTGTATAAATTCAAACCCACGAGTTGCCGAACAATTTGACAAATATTTTGATTGGTTTTTAAAAAGATTTCCCGAGGACAAAGAGTTGGGGATTGATAAAACAACTGAAGAACATATGGATCTTGTTTTCAAAAAACGAGCGGCACTTGTTCCTGAATTTGCAAAAATTGTTTGTGTTTCTATGGCATTTGTTTTGGAGAATGGCGAAACAAAAAAACAAACTTTTTCAAGTGACGATGAGTATAAACTTCTTACTGAAGTTAGAGATTTATTAAATCGTTGTCAGAAGTTAGATTTTTATTTGTGTGGACACAACCTAAAAAATTTTGACATTCCAATGTTAGCAAAACGAATGATCATTAATGGAATCATGCCCTCAAAAATACTTCCGTCTTATGATACTAAACCATGGGAGGTTAAGGCAATTGATACAAAAGAAATATGGCAATATGGTGCATATACCGCAATCGGTTCTTTGGATTTGATGTGTGCTTGTTTAGACATACCCACACCAAAAGACGGTGAGGTTAATGGTAGTATGGTCCATGATTCATATTGGTCTCATAATAAATTAAAAGAAATTTCAGAATATTGTGAAAAAGATGTTGAGGTTTTAATTGAGGCAATAATGAAATTAAAAAGTTTAAAATAAAAAATTATGGAGCAAAACGAAAATGAAAAAATGTTAAATGAAATTTTTAACGAAGAAGATGAGATTGACTACGATCTTATCATGGAAAATTTTGGATTAGATATGAGTATGTTAAATGAGGTTTTGAACGGCGAAGTCCAAAAATTAGAAGTTTCATATGTCAAAATGGAAGATGAGGTGAAGAGTTTAAATTACGCATACGACACTGATTCAGGATTTGATTTATATAGTGTGGAAGAAAAAAAATTAAAACCTTTTGGTAGAGATATATTTTCAACAGGAATTAAACTTAATATACCAGAGCATTACGAAATTCAAATAAGGTCCAAAAGTGGTTTAGCCCTTAAAGATGGTATAATGGTTTTGAACTCACCTGGTACGGTTGATCAAGGATACACAGGCGAACTACGTGTAATATTGTTTAATACTTCAGAGTTACCAATCACAATAAAAAAGGGTCAAAAAATTGCCCAAGCAATACTTTGTCCTGTTGTTTGTGGTAAATGGATAAATTTGGTTGAGGTTGGTGCTATACAGAATAAAGACAGAAACGAAAATGGATTTGGTAGTACAGGTTTAATTTAAAATCAAATGGTTACAGTTTATACAATTACATATAACGAAGAATTATTCATTGAATTTTTTATAAATCATTATAGAAAAAATTTCCCAAACTGTAAAATTGTAATATTTGATAATTATTCAACAGATAAAACTGTAGAGATTGCAAAATCATTTGGGTGTACAGTTATATTTTATGATACTAATAATAAATTTTCAGATATAAAACTGATTGAGATAAAAAATAGTTGTTGGAAAGATTCTGAAACTGAATGGGTAGTTGTATGTGATTGTGATGAGTTAATTCAAATTAACGAAGAACAATTGAAAAAAGAAGAAAAAAATGAATGTACTATTTTTAAATTCAATGGATATAATTTAATGAATTTTAATGATGATGATTTAGAAAATATATCTTATGGATGGCATGATGAAAACTATGATAAAATTTTACTTTTTAATAGAAAAAAAATTGAAGAAATAAACTACAATTATGGTTGTCACAAATCTAATCCAGTTGGTGTCTTAAAATTTTGCAAAAATTATGATATGTTTCACTATAAATTTTTGGGAAAAAGATATACAATTGATAGGTATAAAAAATTTGCAGAAAGATTATCTGAAGAAAATATAAAAATGAAATTAAGTTGGCATTACTATACTGACGAACAAGAAATCAATAGATTATACGATAACAATGAAGGGTTTTTAGATAAATTAAAATGATTACAATAATTTACTCAACACATAGAGATCAAGAATACAATAAAAATTTTAGGTCACATCTTTTGTCTACCGTAGGAATAAAAGATGTACAGATTTTGGAGTATCTCAATAACAATGAATTTTCGCTTGCAGAGGTTTATAATAGTGGGATAACAGAATCTAAATACGAAATAGTTGTTTGTTGTCACAACGATATAAAGTTAGAAAAAAACTGGGGTAAAAAACTTTTGAATGATTTTTCTAATTACCCCGAATTTGGTGTAATTGGAAAAGCGGGGTCTTCTTATTTATCATCTTCAGGGATCTATTGGGAAAAAATGTCAGAGACAATGGTTGGTCATGTTTATCACAATCCTGAAAAAAATAAAAAATGGTTAAATAAATATTCGGCAAAATTCCCTTTTGTTGTTCCTGTTGTTACCGTGGATGGGTTATTTATATCATTTAATAAAAATAAAATAAAACATTTATTTGATGAAACAATAGGTAGATTCCATTTTTACGACCATTGTTTTTCTTTGTCAAATTATTTGGAAGGTGTTAAAATTGGTGTTACTTTTTCATTTGAGATTACACATAACTCTATAGGCGAGCCCAACAAAGAATTTTATGAAACTAAAGAAGAGTTTCTGAATAAGTTTGGTAAATTTTTACCATTGGATTTAAAACCTGAAACCATATATGTACCTGAAATAAAAACTAAAAAGTTTAAAAAATTTGGTAAAGTTGCTATTATTATACCAACTAAAGGTAACGTAGATCTTTTAAAAAATTGTATTGATTCTTTTTACAAAAATTGTGACAGTGCTGTTTTTGATATTTTTGTTGCCGATACTGGATCAACAGAAAAAGAAAAAAAAGAAATAAGAGATTATTTGACAAACAAAATAAACGTAAAGTTCATTGAGTACGATTATTATAATTTTTCAAAAATAAACAATCATGTGGTTAAAAGACACGTTAATGATGATTACACATTTTTACTTTTTTGTAATAATGATGTCGTAGTTTTGAATGATGTTATCACAGGAATGTTATCTGTATTTGAAAATAATGTGAAAGCCGGAACTGTTGGTGCTCGTTTACATTTTGAAGACAACACTGTTCAACATGATGGAATCTTTATGGGAGTTCATAAAAACACTAACCAGTTAGGTGTGGGTCATCATAGTATTAGGTCTTATTATAATTACAGTTTGTCAACAAAAGAAAGTTTTGGAAACACCGCAGCATTACTTATGATTCGAAAAAATGTTTTTATAAATTTAGGAATGTTCAATCAAAATTATACCTCTTGTTTTGAGGATGTTGAATTGAATGCAACTGTTTTGATGAATGGTTTTAAAAATTTTACGTGTAGTAATTGTGTTGCATATCATTATGAATCTAAAACAAGAGATTTAGAAGATACAAAATTAAAAAAATTACATTTTGATTACGTAAACAATTTAGTACCTTTTGCCATTAAAAATTTTGAAAAAATAAAAGATAGATTAATTCCGTTAGCTTGATGATAAATATTTTGACAAGAACCTCAAATAGAGAAAAATCTTTTACAGAGTTAATTCAAAATTTAAAATCACAATCATGTTCAGATTTTAACCACTTGGTTTGCTCTGATAACAATGAGACGCTCAAATATGTCGAGGAACTAAAAATAAAAAATTCTTATCTAATCGATAAAGAAAAATTATTAGCTGAACCAATTAGTAAAGATCCAAAAACCGGTCCTTTTGCACCATATAATTTATATATGAATTTTCTACAAGAAAAAGTTAATGACGGATGGATAATGTATCTTGACGATGACGACAAATTTATTTCTGAAAATTCCCTTCAAATAATTTCTAATGAAATACAAAATTCAGATGAAGACACTTTAATAATTTGGGCTATGAAATTTTCCAATGGATTTGTAGTACCAAAGAAAAACGACATAAGAAATGGTCCTGTAAAAAATTTTATAGGATCTCCTTGTTTTACATTTCACAATAAGTACAAAAGTTTTGCTAATTGGGACTCATGGAAATGCTCGGATTTTCGAGTGGTAAAAAAATTATGGGATACAATACCCAAAAAAAAATACATAAATGAAATTTTAATTTACGTCCCACAATCCGGTGGAGGTAATGTATAAAGGACAAAAAGATTTTCTTTTTAAATTTTTATTTTAAGTTATAAAAAATAAAACTTAACATTTATTAAATGAATAGAAAAAAAGTTGCCCATGAGGAAAATCAAATTAGTCATCAAACAAAAAAAGACCTCATAAATTCCATAATCAAAAAGAAACAAAAAAATAAATTTCTTACGGACAATCAAAGAGAGTACTATCAAAAATTAATTAGTAATCAAATTACTATATGTTCAGGTCCTGCTGGTGTTGGTAAAAGTTATATTGCAATGAAAGCCGCTGTTGATTTATTGACAGATACATCAAATGGTTATGAAAAAATAATTATTGTTAGACCAGCCGTAGAGGCGGAAGAAAAATTAGGAGCATTACCAGGAAACTTGGAAGAAAAATTAGACCCGTATATCTTCCCTTCATATTATCTTCTAAACAAAATTATTGGTAAGGAAGCAAGAGAAAAATTAAAAGATATTGAAGTGGTTGAGGTGTTTGCATTGGCGTATATGAGAGGTATGAATATTGATAATTCAATTTTAATTTTTGAGGAAGCTCAAAACTCAACTCCGAATCAAATGAAGTTATTACTAACAAGAATTGGGTTCAACAGTAAGTTCTTTATCTCAGGAGATTTAGAACAAACTGACAGATATAAAGATATAAAACAATCTGGTTTATACGATGCAATAACAAGATTTAATTTTATGAATGACATTTCAACTTTTGAATTTAATCAAAATGATGTGGTTAGAAATCCTTTGATAACTAAAATTCTGAAAAAATACGACGAGTAAGATATGAAACTTGGTATAGAAATTAATGGGGTTTTGAGGGATACTATTTCAAAGTTTAAACAACTCTATGAAAAAAATTTGATTGAGTCCCAAGATGTTGACTCACAAAATCAAATTTACAACATTGATGATGATGGTAATTTAAATGAAGCGATATTAACAACAAATTTCAAATATGAAATAAAAAGTGAAGTAACTTCTTTAGATTTACTCGATCATTTTACTTTTCCAACTAAAGAGGATTTGTACTCTTTTATGTATGAGGAATATACCATGGAATTATTTGGGCATGCCCAATCTACGGAAATGAACACTTTTTTGATTTTAAATGAATTTTATTATAAACATAGAGATAATTTTGAAATTAAAATAGTATCAGATGAGATCGGTAAATCTAAACCATCTTCTTTATTTTTTCTTTCCAAGTTTGGTTGTCTTGTTGAGGAAGTATTTTTTTATAGTCAAGTAACAAAAAAATTGATGTGGGACAAAATTGACATTTTACTTACGGCTAATCCTGATTTATTATTAAACAAACCAAACGGAAAAGTTTTGATAAAATTCAAAACTGATTACAATAAACATGTGAGTTCTGAATTTGAGATTGAAAGTTTATCAGATTTAGAAAAAACAATTGAAGAAATTACTAATGTTTACAATTTTTAATGAAAACTACTACATCGACTTAGATAAAATAGTTGATGAATGCGAATTAAAGGAAACAACAGGGGAAACTCAAATTCATTTAATTAAATATGAAACAGTTAAATTTATGTTAGAAACAATTTTAACTGAAGCGGAAAACATAGATGACACTCTAGGTTTAAAATCATCCGCATTAACACCGTCTTTTAAACTTGCGTTTAATACATTACTAAATAAAAAAATAATAAATAAATATTAAATTTTATGGATAACAATCAAATCAAAAAATTAGAAGATTCAATCTTGAGAATGAAAAATAAACAATCAAGAATTTATTTCATTGTGCAAGACACAAAAGGAAATGCAAAAGCATCCTTACGTTACATTTATCAAATGGCTATGGCGTTAAAAGACAAAGGATATAATCCTACAATGTTACACGAAAAACCTGATTATTTCGGGGTTTCAAATTGGTTAGGTCAAAGTTACATGGACGAATTACCTCATTCAGCTATTGAGGGTACTAACTTAGAAGTATCTCCTGATGATTTAATTATTGTGCCTGAAATTTATGGTTTTGTTATGGATCAAATAATGAATTTACCATGTGGAAAAATAGTACTTTGTCAGTCCTATGATTACATTTTTGAAACCTTAAACCCAGGACAAAGTTGGCCACTTTTAGGATTCTTCAAATGTATTACAACAAGTGAAAAACAAAAAGAGTATATCCAATCAGTTGTAAGAAACTTATCTTATGATGTAATTAGACCATACATTTCTGAAACTTTTGAAAAACAAACGATGCCTCCAAAAACAATTGTAACAATCCACACTAGAGATCAAAGAGATACAACTAATTTAGTTAAAACTTTTTATTCAAAATACCCGCAATATCGATGGATTACTTTCAGAGACCTAAGAGGTCTTTCAGAAAAAGAATTTGCTGATGGAATAAAAGATAGTTTTGTTTCAGTATGGGTAGACGAAATTAGTGGTTTTGGTACATTCCCTCTTGAGTCATTTAGTATGGGTGTTCCTGTTGTAGGATTGACACCAAATTTAGTTCCTGATTGGATGAACGAAAACAATGGTATATGGGTAAATAACCAACTAATGATTGTTGACGTTTTAGCAGATTTCATTCAGAATTGGTTAGAAGACAACATTAGTCCTGATTTATATTCTGAAATGGAAAAGACAATTAAAGAACAACAAACAAAAGAAAATTTTGTAGAAGAGGTAGAAAAGTTATTCACAGAAATTTTTGTAACAAGAACTACAAACTTTGAATCACAATTAAATAAATTTCAAACAATAGAAGAATAATGGAACAAAAAAAATCAATATCAGTTATTTTACCAATTAGGTCTGGTAAACCAACAACATTTAAAGAGTATTTTGACAAATGTATTGTGTCATTATCAGCACAGACAGATCAATACAATGAATTAGTTATAGTTCACACAGATGAAACCGAATTAGTTAATTTTTTAAATTCTTACGATTTTGGAAATATAAATGTGGTTAAAGAATTGTGGACCAAAGAACCAAATTTCTGCAACCAAATTAATCAAGGAGTAAAAATTGCGACTTCTGATTTTGTTTCTTTTTATGAATTTGATGATGAGTATTCCAATATTTGGTTTAGGAATGTTCATAAGTATTCAGATATTTATAATGATATAAGCGCATTCTTACCAATTGTTGTTGATACTAACGACATGGGTGTTTTTGTTGGTTTCACAAATGAGGCAACATTTGCATCCAACATTTCGCAAGAAATGGGGTATCTATCAACAGAAACTCTTTTAAATTATCAAAATTTCCAAATTTCGGGAATGGTAATTAAAAAAGATGTTTTTGAAAATATAGGTGGGTTAAAAGGAAATATTAAACTTACTTTTGGTTATGAATTCTTATTGAGGTTGACAAACGGTCATAAAGTATTAACTATACCTAAAATTGGATACAAACACACAAACATGAGAGAAGGATCTATTTTTTGGAATTACAAAAATGGGGAAAATAAGTTAACTCCAGATGAAGTTAAATTCTGGGTTGAATCTGCAAAGAAAGAATATTTCTACACAAATCTTAGAGAAATAAATTATGAACCTCAAGAGGTTTAATGATTTTAGAAACTAACATACAAGATCAACCGAGTGAAAAGAAAAAGAAAGGGAGAAAAGCTAAAGAAAACAAATATTTTGATGAACGAGAGGAAGTTGCCGTAAGATTATATCTATCGGCAACTACTTTCGATGAAAAAAATAAGATCTATAATGAATTTCTAAAAGACCCTTTAGATAAAATGATATCGTCAATTATACGACGATATAAGTTATACAGAAAGGATATGAATTTTGATGAAATTCATATCGACACACATTCGTTTTTAATGACCAAAATTGACAAGTTCAAACCGGCCAAAGAAAAGAAGGCATATTCTTACTTTGGTACCATTTGTAAAAACTATCTTATGGGTCAAATTCTTAAAGATCAAAAAGAAATGAATCGGAAAATATCCTATGAAGATATTTCCTCGGATTTATTAAATACTCCAGATATGATATACCACATCGATAATGATGTTGTGTCTACTGAAGAAGTTATTAAAAAGTTTTTGAGTAAGCTAAGTGAAATGATTGAGGAAACTAATGTGACAGAACAAGAATATAGATTGGGAGAAGCTTTAGTAGACATATTTGAAAATTATAATTCCATTTTTATAGATGCAAGTAGTAATAACAAATTTAACAAAAATGTTATACTTTTTGAAATAAGAGAAATGACTAATTTGTCTACCAAAGAAATACGAGTTTCTCTTAAAAAATATAAGAAACTTTACCAAGAAATAATTTCTGAAATATATAAATAATAAAGACCTTTATTATGCCTAGACCACAGAAAAAACAAATCAATTTAAGTAAAGAATCTATGTTATCTTTGATGCAAGAAATCTATAATGAACTTGTAGAGCAAAGAAATACCGCAATTAGGATCCAAAACAAAATGTTGACAATGATGAAAGAACCGGAAGACATGACTTTGATTGGACCTGTCATTGAAAAACAACAAAAAATTATAAATGATTGTGTTGAAAAAAAATTAACCCTTTCAAAATTACAATCACAAATGTGGCAGAAAACTTCAGAAAAAGAAGAAGATTTTTCTATTTCTGATTTGGATATAGACGACGATGCGTTCAAAACTCTTTTACAAAAAGACATCCACAACAGCTCAACATACAAAATAAATAAGTAAGATGGCAGATTTAAAATTTAGTTATAGTGAAGTTAAAACCAAAATTAATGCGGCAAAAACTTATAACCAAATTAAAAAAGACATCAGAAAGTTATCGGACAAAAAAGGAGATAACGAAGAAGAAAATTCTAAAAAAAACACTAGATCTCTTTCGGAAGCAAAAAAAAACAAAAATAGATCACAAAGAAATCAAAAAACACAAATTGATGAATTGGTTGACATTTCTACCGCGTCAAACAGTAAGCCAAGAAACACTATTGAATATTTGAAAAAAGTTTTTGCTAGAACAATTTCAAATTGTAAACCAAAACTGTTTGAGATTTTAACAAAAGAGGCGGTAAATGCCATAGGATGCGGACAAGATCAAACTTATCAATCTAACCAAATATTATACATAAAAGTAAGATCGGTAGATCTTTTTAATATGTTGAAATTAAATCCTTCAACCGACGAAAATAAAATATTATACGAAAAGTACGGCATCAACGTTGGGTCCGTTCCTTTTGCAATGAACAAAGAGTTGTGGAATAGATTACAACAACCAAATGTTCCTTTCTCTACTGAATACGGTGTATTTTATCAAGGAGCATCAAAACAAGATTTGTTTGACATTGAGTACACAAACTTTGATGGTAACGGAAATGCGGGAGATTTTTTCAAAGTTAAATTAATTCCAAGACAAGGTATAAATAACATCCAAGAAGCATTACAAGATTATTATGCTAGTTTAGATATTCTTGATTTCAATAATGTTGTTGCCCGTTTGATGGATATTCTTACAGGATTTTTACAAATACAGATAGGTTCTGGAGATTTACAAATAGGGGACATGAAAAAATTTGAAATTATACTTCAAAGAATGTTAGGTTTATGTTTCGATGAAAATCAAGAAATAGATGTTATGGGAGCATCAAAAACATCTGAACTCGATAATTTTGATGATTCTTTCTTTCAATTTACAAGTATAGATATCAGTGAAATTGAAGAAACAATATCAAACATACATCAAGGGATTATTAATTTTGTTGATTGTGATAACGTTACTTTACCGGTGGTTCCTAGTTTGGTTACTGAGGCAATAAATCAATTTGTTTTTGTGCCTGACCAAACGGTTGATGAAACTATTAATAACGCAGTATCTGCTGTTATACCTCAAAACAACGAGAATGGTTTTGGTATCAAAATAAGTTTCGACAAAGACCTTTTAAAAACAATTCCAAAAGCCATTTTCTACGCTTTGTTTTCACCCAAAGTTATTTTACCAATTGCAATCTTTCTGAAAGCATTGGGTAATTCAGTTTTTGACATTATTGATTCACTTATGTCATTTGCAATTAAAATGGCTACTTTAGTTTCTAATATAATTTCTGAAATAGGTGCAATCTTTGTTAAGGAACTTTTTAAAATTATTAAAGCAGACATTCAATCTTTAATTCAAGCACTTATTTTAGATGTTACAAATGAAAAAAATGAAACGAGAACTAGGGTCATTTTGAGATTAATTGAGTTACTAACAACTGTTGCAAGATTAATCAAAGATTATAGACAGTGTAAAAGTGTTGTTGATGAAATATTAGCATTATTAAAAATAGTTGGTGGATTTTTTGGAAATACAATACCAAAACCTCTATTAATCGCAACAAAATTATTGGGTGGATTTTCTGCGTCAAGAGCATTTGTTAATGTAATTGAAGAATATCAAAAATTAGGATTACCTACTGGGGCTATGCCTGATGGAAGTGCCAACTTGGGGTTAGTTTCTGTTTTTGGTCAATTAAAAGGTGCAAAAAAAGAAGATGATGAAAATGGAAAGGTTGAAGCTTTGACTGATTTTGGCGTTTACTTACCAAACGGTCAAGTTTTACCAATGACATCAACGGGAAAAAAACTTTAAAATGAATCAAGAAGAAGTAAAAAAAATAACTGAAATAATTGAAGATTATAAAAACCAATCAAATAAAGATTTGGAAAAAGCAATGGATTTTATTTCTAATGAATTTGAATCAACAAAACAAAAAGTAATTGTATTAACTCATCATTTGGACAAATTGGAGTCCACATACAACGCAATTTTAAAAGAACATACGACAAGAAATGGCAACAAATGAAAATCAAATAATATTTCCTGGTGTTGTAATTGACAATAAAGACCCAATGGTTTTGGGTCGATTAAGGGTTAGACCTGAAATAAAAAAATATGAGGCAATTGTAAATGCGATTCCAAATTGGGATGAATCCAAAGCTTGGTCAGACGAAGATCCATTAATATTTTTTCCACTACTCCCTTTTTATTTTTGGAATGTCCCTCAAGAAAATGAATTAGTCAATATTATCTATCAAGACAAAAGTTATGATAATCAAAATCAATACTATATTAACGGTCCGTTTTCATCTCCGTTGGCAACAAACTATGAATATTTTGAAGCATCTAAAAAATTCACAACCGTTGGTACTCAAATCCAACAAAATCAATCTTTAAAAAATAAAGAAAATATATATAGAAATCCTCCTTCTTATGGTATTTTTCCTGAACCAAAAGATAATGCAATATTAAGTAGAGGTAGTACGGATATCATATTAAAGGAAGATGAAATATTATTGAGAAGTGGAAAAACAAATAGCCCATTCAACCCAAATATTTTCCCTATTGGAAATGAAAAAAGAGCGTTTATTCAATTATCAAATTTTAGACAATCTACTGAATTAGGTTCTGAAGTTACGGATGAATTCATTACTATTGACACTAAACCTATCAGAAAAGTAATTGATTGGGACATTATAAATCCAGATAATCAACAAAACTCTTTTACAGGTACAATATATTTGTATAATTTACCAAACGTTCCATCTTATGTCCCATTTCCTTTCACGGGTAATCCTATTTCTTTAGAGTCCAAAGATTTTGGATTGTCTACTAATATCTCAGGTATTGCAGGAGCTCCTGAATATTATTTACAATTTATAGGGAAAACATCTGAAGAAACTGTTGCACTGATTAATAGTTTTATCAAGGGAGTGAATGACGGTGTGATTAATATATCTGGTTACCCTATATATAATTTACAAAATCAATTTCCGTTTTATTTCAGGCCAACTACAAACACTTATTCAAAAATGGCGGCATTAACCGGATCTACACCAATAGAAATACAAAATATTGGTTTTATTTATAATAAAATAAAATTATTATCCTCTGATCCTGTTGCAGGAAGTAATATGGTATGGGACTACAATAACACCAATAAACCTATCAAAGTAAATGTCACAAATTATAAACCATTAAATTTTTCTCAAACACCAACAACATATACCACGATTGGTTCTGATAAAATGTTTTTGTTATCTCATAATTCACAAATACCCTCAAAAAATAAAGTAGATCTAACAAATACTTTATATGGAATTCCAGAAATAAATTTTACTGAAAATTTAACACCAAACACTGATCCTATGGTTAGAGGAGATGAATTAATGAAACTTATAAATTTAATTGTAAAATATTTGTTATCACACGTACATCCGTTTCACGGGTTATCACCAGTTCCCGTTGGTAGGGATGGCACAAGATCTGATGAAATATTACAACAACTATTAAATGCCCCCGACACTATTCTCAATCAAAATATTCGAATTAATTGATATTTATAATAAAAAACTTGATGTCAATTAATAACTCATACTTCAATCGAAACAACACTTTAATTTCAAATAGCTTTACAAACACAGGTAGAAATCCTGTTGTGGAACTATTTTATGGTAATGGGAATGTTTCCGACCCAACAGGGTTCAGTAGATTTATTTTCAATTTGAATTTAGATTTACTTAAAGAAAAGTATGATAATGGGATCATAAGTACGGATTGTTTGAATACGATCACACATACTTTGAAAATGACGAACACTTCTTTTTTTGATAAAGATTTTTTAATTAATACAACAACATCATCAGGAAGATTAAGAGCGACATCATTTGATTTAATACTTTTTAGAATCCCTTATTATGATAATAATCCAAACTATCCACAAAATTGGGATGAAGGTGTTGGTTATGATTATGCTGATATAATAACAACGGTACCTACAGATAAAAATTTTTCAGATAGACCATCAAATTGGTATCAAACAACCACAATTGATTTTTGGGAAACACCGGGTATTTATAACAATCGAGATCTTGGTCCTGTTCCTTTTTCTGGCATAACTATTTTAGACAGACAACATTTTGAGTTTGGGGATGAAAATATTTCATTTGATATGACAAGTGAAATAAACTCAATAATTACAGGTAGTTTAATAAACCCTGTTGGTTGGGGTATTGCATTTCTACCTCAGGTAGAAAACTTAACAGGAACCACGGGAAGTTATTCAGTTGGATTTTTTTCAAGACATACTCAAACTTTTTATGAGCCATTTTTAGAAACAAATTATGATGATTTAATACAAGACGATAGAAATTATTTCAGTTTAGGAAAAACCAATAAACTTTATCTGTATCTATATGAAGATGGTAATCCTATAAATCTTGATCAGAATCCTTTGGTTACTATAAATGATGTGTCAGGTGAACCAATAGTCGGACTAACAAACATTCCGAGTTGTTTACGAACACAAGGTGTGTACGAAGTAACAATACCACCATTACTCGGGTATAAAACACCTTGTAGTTTTACAGACGTATGGTCAAATATAAAATTAAATAACTTCAATCTACCAAATGTAACAAACGAATTTGTTGTATACCCAATTCAAAAATCTATTCAGATTGGTACATCAACAAATCAACCTTCTATTTATGGATTCGATTATTCAGGAATTAAACAAGATGAAAAAATTTGGAATACGGACATGAGGAAAGTTACTGTTATGATCAAAAAAGCATATACTACTAACGTTCAATTACCTAACGTTGACGCGTCATACAGAGTTTATGTTAGAGAAGGTCAGACAGAAGTAGAAGTCCAAGGATGGACAAAACTTAACAGAACACCCGATGAGTATTATTTTATGTTTGACACTAGAGATAAAATTCCAAATGATTATTATATTGATATGAAAGTTATTTCCACAGGTGAAATCAACACATACAAAAAACAAATAAAATTCCAAATAGTAAATAAAAAGTATTCTTAACAGATATTTATAATAAAAAAAATTATGTTACCAGAATATAGTGCAAATACCGATTACACAGTTTGTGTTGAATGTAGTGGATCTACTTTTACAGTTGAGACCCCACATCCTGTTTGGACAGATAATCAAGGAAATCCAGTCGTACAACTTAACATGGTTGTGTTAGGAGGGGAAAATGGAGTTAATTCATAGATCATGGATAGAATAAGTAGAATTATTTATAAACTTATCAATGAAGAGGAAAAACACTCTTCAAGATATATGTTCTTTTCTAATTTAGAACAAATGAGAAGACAATGTGATTTATTATTAGATTTGGATCAAGACATGATTGAGGAAATTTTAGAAAACGGTCATGATTGGGCTCAGGATCACATTGCCGAAGCAAAAAATAACATTGATCAAGTTTTTGATTTTTTAATGAATGAAACCAATTCTGAGTTTGATGCTGAAATGAGTGATGATGTCATGATGGAAGGTAGAAAAAAAACAGGAACTAAACTTTGTGCTAGAGGCATTGCCTCTGCAAAGGCAAAATATGACGTCTACCCCAGTGCATATTCAAATGGTCACGCTGTCCAAGTTTGTAAAGGAAAAGTAAAAGGGCTTGATGGGAAAAGAAGGTGTTCAGGGGCATTTTGTTAATTTTTTTTACTTTCTTTTTTTTTAATCAATTTATTTATTATATTTGTAGTTAGAAACAAAACAACTAACTATGAAAAAATTTATTATAAGATTGTATAAACGAATGAAAGTTCGTTTCAGTAAAGCCGGAAGATCTTCAACATTGAAAACATATGAAGAATTAGAGCCCCATGAAAAAACAGCTTTCAAAATTTGTGTAAAGTTGATATCTGATAAGGATTCGGATTTTATGATTGCACCGATGTCACAAAAAAGATACATCATTAATGAAAAATTGAATCTATTTGTTTTGTTAGATTGGGGTCGTGTTGAGATTACAAATCATGTATTTCATTATGACGTGAAATTATCAACTCGTGATAATGAAAGAATAACATATTTATATGATATGGAAACTGAAAAACGACGTAATAAAACTGAAGTGATGGTTAAATCAAATATTAAAAACACTTTAGATAAAGTATATCTCTCTATTGTTGAACGAACTAAAAACGAAAATTTAAAATGAAAAAAATTGTAATATCAATCTTATTAGGATTAACCGTTGTAAGTTGTAAATCCACTAAATCTTCTTGTGATGCTTATTCTCTAAACCAACAAGTTTCCTACGACACCCTAACTCGTAGCGAAAAAATAATTCAATCTGTTAATGAAGATTTATTGGTTGTTGATACTTGGACCGAAGAAGAAAGAGCTTATTTTTACGAACATTTTGTTTTTTCTTACAAAGAGTTGGAAGAAAAAGTTGGAATAAAATTAAAATAATTACCCCTTACTCTTAGGGTTGGTTGCAACTAAATTATCTTGATCTGTGTCATTTTGTGCCTTACAGTAATGTTCAACTCCCCCCGGTCCATAATGTAAAATAATTATATCTTTAGAATCGGGTAGGTTTGGGTTATTTAATCTACTAACAGGGACTAAATCCAATTCAAATGTATCTTGGACCTCTAGTACTCCATCAGAAACTTGTGAGGGATTCTTTACTTTAACCGTGACACTCCATAGACCCCCAATTCTATCAGGAGTATCAGATTCTTCTTTGTATACACCAGTAACTCTTGATGGTCCTATTTCTATTGCCGGTACCTGCGAATCGGTACCTGATAATTGTGATTGAATGTACGATCTTATGTCTGAAAATCTGTAACAATCTATTGCCCCTAACTCGCTTTCCTTTGTAAGTTGTTCTACAAGTAATGGCCTAACATTACCGATACTTGACTCTAATAATTGATTAAATCTTAATTTGTCCATTCTATTTTTTATTTGGTTTATAACTTGTCATAATTGGTTTTTGACCTTTTCCTGTTTGAGTATCTTTTTTTTCCGCCCTTCTTTTTTGTTGGCAAGCGGATCTTTTTTGAGAATCAGTCATTTTACCGGCAACTCCTGCGGCTCTACATTTAGGGTAGGATCCTTTACTTGTATCACTTCTTCCACAAGGAGGATGTTTTCCATCTACTTTTCTACATATATCAACCCAAGGTCCTTTAGGTTGAGAAGATCCTTTTGGTTTTTTCTTTTTACCAAACCACACGGCCAAATCTTCATTTATTGTGTGTACTGGATGTTCTTCTTTTTTGTAACTTCCATTTTTTGATTTTTCCCACATACCAACCACTTTTCGTATATTATCTTTTAAACTAGTTTTTTTTGCATGGACATTATGCGAGTGATTAATTTCAATATTGAAAGGATTTAAAGAATGATTTTCCCATTTTTTTAACCCAATCTCAATAGGTCCGTTATATGCCCCAGCACTTATAGATGTATCTGCTTCATTAATTTTTTTTGTTTTTCTTTCTATTGGTACAATTTCTAAATCAAATGGTTTCTTTTTTCCTCGTCCACTTGGGTTTTTGTTGACAATATTTCCATCGTCATCTGAAAAAGTTGCATAAGGATGATGTTTTATATAATCAGTAACTTTTCTAGCGACTTTTTCTAATTTTTTAATTTGATCTTTACTTAAGTCCCATTTGTGATCATAACTATCATATTGTACTAATGGGCTTTTATAATTCGAAACAGGTATGTTAAATGGTTCTAATTGAGATTTATTAAATTGTCTTTCACCGGGTTGTAAAGGTGGGACGTAACCACCTGCACTCCCTGATTTGTCTGCCGTTGCCTCTCTTAGAATTTTTTGTATTATTTTTTTCATTTCACTTTTTCAATAATAATTCCTATTATTATTATAAATATCTAAACTTTCAAATATGGACAATCAAAAAAAAATATATGGTACATTATTCAATTCTATAAATTTAGAAACTGAAGAACATTTAGAATTAATTTTGGCAACAATGGATAAAGATCTGTCTTTGTTTTATTTGATAGAATCTATAAAGTTCGCGTACAGTAAAGGATGTTATACTATGGGTGAAACTGAAGTGATTTCCAAATCTATAAGGGTTTTATTAAAAGAAGATGTTGTAAAATAAAAAAAGGTCAGATTTCTCTGACCTTTTTTTATATTAACCTCAAATTGATTATCTCAATTCTCTCAAGTCGAATGTTCTAACTCCATCAACTGTGATACGTCCGTAGAAACGGTTGTTAACCATTTTCTTAGCGTAACGTGTCATAATACCTTTAATAGGTGTAAAGTTGAATGGGTTGTACATTGTAGGTGTTAATTGTAGAGGTACATACGGTGCGTAGATGTAACCTGTGTCTAACAATGATGTTCCTTTGTGACCGATTAACACTTGGTTAGGCGGAAAGTAAGGATCACGGTAAACTTGGTAACGTCCTGACAACGTACCTACTCTTTCAATACCCATGTTGTATTGATCTTGCTCAGGTGAAGCGTTAGATACGTGGAAGTATTCTAAATCATCAAAAATAGCTGAAACTTCAGAAGATACAACGATCCAGTTAGCACCACCTCTTAAAGTAGATTTGTGGATTTGTGCTGACAATTGGTTGATTGCTGTGATCAAAGTTTGGTTCCAATCTTTTTGAGTGTAAGAAGTTTGTCCTTGGATTCTTCTCCATCCATTGTAATCCCAACGTAAGTTCCAAGCTGCTCCTTTTCTCAAGTCACGTAAAATTTCACGGTCGATTTCAGCCGCAATTTGTTCTGACAATAATGCTGTCAATTCAGCTTCAGCATCGATGTTGTGGAATGCCGCAACGTCTTGAGCTAATTCAGGAGACCATTGTGCTCTTAGTTTTCTTTCTGTTACAGATACAGTTACTGACTCAAGGTCAAAAGAAACTTCACCAATTTTGTCTTCGAATTCTAACTCTTCGTAACGTCTCCAAACACACACAAATGAATCACCCGAGCTTGCAGAATCGATAGTAGTACCAGTGTAACCATCTAATGAAGATGCGTCACAATCAGCACATACAGGACAAGATAAATCAACTTCTAAATAGATACATCCATTTCCATCACAAATGTCATAGAAAGAACCTCCGTTACCGTCAGATGCCCAAGTTGTTTGTGTTGTGTTTCCGTATTTAACGATTCCTTTACCATATTGTTGAGTAACAACTCTAAACAAAAGCGGAATAGCGTCTCCATTATCATTTTCAAAAGGACTACAAGCACTATCATCACCTTGAACAATATTTGCTGTGTCAGCATAAACTCTCAAATCAGAAAGGAATGTTTCAGAGTCAACCTCGTTACCATCAGGTCCAATTAATTTACCGTAACCTGGTAGATTTGTCCATCCACAAAGTTTAACGATAATTTTTCTGTAAATACCTGAAGCGGTAATTGCGTAATCAACTAAATTACTTCCATCCCATTTTTGAATATCCGCGTTTGCAGTTACAGCAGACCATCTTCCTTTTGAATAATCAAATAATCCTGGAGGATCTAAACCTGCTTCAGCGCCTTCATAAAATAAATCATAAAGGTTTTTAGTGTATTTGTCATTTGCACCAGCAGCTCCTGCAGGAATTGTGTTGTAACCTGCTTGAGGATCTCCAGGGTAATTACCTGGTGAACCTACAGGTGCGTAGTGGTCACCTGAGTTACCACCAGCAATAGTTTCAGCAGTTCCTCCTGAATATCCTTGGATTTTAGGTACAAAGTAGAACAATTTACCAATAGGTAAGTTCATTGCTTGTACTGATACGATGTCGTTTGCTAACAATTTAGAGAAAACTCTTCTTACGATTGGGAAAACAACTGTTTCGAATGCTCCGTTTGAACCTTCTCCTGTTGCTTCGTTGATCAAGAAAGAAGCTTGGTTTTCATACAACTGTGCTACGTTTTCTTTTAGGTGGCCTCTAAGACCTTCAAGGAACCCTAATCTGTCCCATTTGTTAATTGTATCTTCTTTGATAACTTTAAGGTGCTTAAGACCGATGTTACCAACAAGACCTGATTCTAATAATGCTCCCATTTTTAGTTTTATTTTTTTAGTTTATTTATTTTATTTTGTTCATGAGATCTTTCATTCTCATAAATTGAGGATTTTCGTAAGTTGTAGATTCGATCAAGTTTGTTGATGATCCAGTGTTGATATTGTTCATAACTTTTCTTTCAACTCTAGATTCATTCAAGTTTGTTGATTCATTTACTACAGAAGTACCCAATTCCTCTTTGATTTGTTTATAAAGATTTTTTGACTCCTTCAAACTTTCGATGTTGTCAAATCTTCTTAGTATATTTATTTTTTCCTGTTTAGTTGTTGAATGTTCTGTAAACAACCTTGTAGCATAAGCTAAATTGGAATTGAAAACTGCAACTTCGTTAATTTTTGTTCTAAAGACATCCAACGCATTTTTGTATTCTTCATTTTTTTGTCTCAATAAAGAAACTTCTTCATTTACATTGTTTGGTCTTTGTCTAACTTCTGTTCTATTTCTGTTCATGTTAGATCCTTTTCTATTTCCAACTTTTCCAGATTTTACATAGTTATTACTTCGAGTTGCTTCTTTGGTCTCCATTTTCTTTTTAACAGGTTTGTACTCTCCATCCATGGTGTCTTCATATTTGAATTTTGAAGCTTTGCCCATACCAACTCCGCGAGTTCCTTGTTTCATTTTTGTATCGAACCCTTTGTCTTGGTTTGGTTTTTTACCATATTTGAATTTAGACGCACTTCCTGTTCCCTTAGTTTTATGAATTTTATTTTTAGATTCTCTCAATCCACCCATTTTCATTTTTGGTAAATCATCGAAATTTTCCATCTCGTCCATTGACATATGGTCCATTTCAAACATTTCTCGATCCAATCTTGAAATTCTTTTTGGAATTCTTTTGGGTTTTTCAAAATCATCCTCAAATTCAAAATCTAAAATTTTGTCTCCAAAGCTTTCGTCCATTTCTAAATTGTCCATTTCGTCTAACTCTTCATCCAATTCTAACTCATACACCACTCCGTCATTCAGATCATCCTCATCTAAGTTCATATCTTCATAAACTTCTGTAGATCCAGGAAAATCCATTTTATACATTTCTTCATTCATGTCTGAACTTTCATTAAGTTTTATGATGTATTCGTTTTCACCATCTTTGAAATAAACCTCATCGTCGTCTTTAACAACTTCAATTTGATCATTAGGTCCCATTTTTTTAAATATGTCAACAACCGCAGCATTGTCTAAATTTCTTGCGTCCATTACATCTTCATCTCCAGCGTCATCACTCATAGTTACATCATCCATTGTGTCGTCATTTGCTGGTGGAATCCCTGACATTTCGTCGTCATCTTCTTCTTCATCAGAATAAACTTCAACTTCATCAGAGTCATCCTCGGATCCATCTTGTCCTCCTTCAGGTGTGGTTACCTCTTCTTCATCCTCTACTTCAACCTCATCTTGTTCAAGAAGAGATTCCTTTACTAATGATTTGATTTCTTCCTTCATAGTAGAAGCAAGTATTCCTTGTGCATTTTTTTTAATTGATTCTTCCAAATTAGTAATTTGGATAAGTGCATCATTTATTTCTTTACTCATGTAAATATTTTTATATATAAATACACGGTTTTTAAAAAAAAACTTGAATCAATAAAAAAAAGGGAATTATTTGTAAACAATCCCCTTTTAAATAAATTAAAAAAATTTAAATTATTCTATTACTTCATCAATTTTACTTTCAACAATTGCAGTAATTCTCCAATCCATTGAGTAATTCTCGTAAACCTTAGTTACTTTTGCCTCAACATCAGTAGGTGAGTATCCTCTAACTAATTTTTCCTCTCTTATTTTTTTTACTTTACCAGTTTCGTTATCAACCATATCTGTGGTGATTTTTGATACAAAATATTTTTCGTTCATAATTCTTTTTTTGTAAAATATAAAATAAAAAAATTACTTTTCAAGAAAAGAGTTTAATTTATTCATTAAATCTTTTGTTTTATAAAATGAATCACTTGTAGTGTTAAGTGTTCTTGCATTTTTAACATTTTTTTCTTCCTCTAAATTTTCTTCAAAATTATTTTTATCTTCTTTGTTTAAAAATAAATAAGCTCCTGGCGTTGACGGGGATGAAACTAAGTCAAAACAAATTAATTCGAAATCTTCCTGAACTTCGTTTTGGTCTCCAACTTTTTTTAAGGACCCTACACCTCGAGACGAGATTCCTAAAGTTACTCCTTGTCTCAAATAATTTGCCGCTAAATCTCCTTTAGTCGAAACAACTCCTCTTTCGTGAAAACCAGGACTTGTTAACAACTTAAGTTTACCCATAAGAATTGGTCCGTCCCACCAAACATCAGTTATTATGTGAGATACTCTATCCAAATCAATCAAAGAAGATTCAGGGTGATTTAATTCAGAAAGCGATATTCCTTTTTCTATCATTTTTTTGTAATTATCCGCTTCTCTTTTAAGAATTTTTTCGGGATATATTCTTCCGTTTCTGTTTGGGGTGTTATATTTTTGTAATACCGCATAAAACTCAAATGGTTTTGAGTGGTCCATCATGTTTTTTGATTCTTTTAAAACTGCGAAATTTCTAGTTTCATTGGGATTAACATAACCCGCGTCGTATTCTATTAAAATACCTTTACCCGTTTCATTTGGAGATAAAATTTTGAAATCATTCATATTTTTTTATTTATAAATATTAAACAATTTCTGTTTTTGGTTTTTTTGTAATCGTATTTCCGTTTTTGGTTAAAAAACATTTGAAATATTCATTTTTAAAAAGAACGTCGTCATAAATATTTTTTGATAAATTTTTAATTGTTTTTTTTAATTTTGGTGATTTAAAATCTATCTCTTGATTTAAATACATATTAATTTCTAAATTCATAAATGATTTTTTTTTGGGTTGTAGACCGCTTGTTCTAAGATCTAAATCAACAATATAAATTGTTTGAAATAAACTTTTGTCAAGATATTGTAGTATTGAGTGTTTAAAAGATCTCCTCAAGTTTGAAACAATTCTAACCCAATTTTCATGGTCTTTTTTGGGTTCAACCCATGTTTGTAAGTTCAAATAAATTGACTTTAGATTTTTACAATCAACAGTACCGAAACTTACTTTCATGTTTCTAAAACCACCTATCTTTACAGATTTTCCTTTTTTCATAAATTTTTTTCATATTCTTTGGTTTATGTGTTGAGTAAAATATAATGAAACCATATATTTATATCAACAAAAAAAAAATTATGTTAATTGTCCAAGTAAACAATAAAAATATTGAAAGGTCTTTGAAACAACTCAAAAATAAGGTTATCAAAACGAGAATGATGACAGAACTTTCGTCAAGAAAAGAGTTTGAAAAAAAATCTGTAAAAAAAAGACAAGAAAGAAAAAAAGCCAGTTATATACAAAAAGTAAAAACTATAAATTCTCATTAAGTGTTTTAAGTTTTACGAAATTCATTTTTGAATATTCGTCAGATTCTACTTTTTGTATTGTCTCTTGAATTGTTTTTTTTACTTCTGAGTCAGATTCATCCTTGAGAATTTTATTTAATTTTTTAATAGACATTTCTTTGAGTATATCAAATTGATTTTTCAAAGTCGACTCATCCGTATTAATTATTTTCTTAACTTCATTTATTTCAGATTCTGATAAATTACTCAAAACAGAGTTTATTTCAGAATTTGTTTCTTTAATCAAACTTTTTAATGAACCACTTTTTGACTCATATAAGTTTTGATTAGAAATTTTCAAATTTTCTAAGATTGTTTTCTTTGCTGAAATTTTTTCCACCAAATTGGTTACATTATTTGAAAAAAGTTTGTCTAAATTTTCATAATTGTTTTGTGTTGATATATGCCCCACCCACAAATTTATTTCGTTGATTGAATTTGGAGAAATTTTATTAATTGTATTTTCATAAATTACAATTGATTTATCAATTAATTCATTTGCTAAAGATTCGTTCAAACCTAAATTGGAAGAAAGTTCATCATATAGGTAAAACAATTTTGACATGTTTTTATTTTTCAAAATCAACTCCTCAAAAACAAAAATATCTTTTTTTAAAGTTTTATCGACGTATGATTCGAACAACACTTGTTCAATCTTAGATTTTAAAATTCCAAATTTCATAGTTTTTTATTTATAAATATACTAATGGTTGAGTATTTTAAAAAGTTCATCCTCAATATCTCCTAAAGAATTTGATGCCTTTGACAAATCCAAGTATTGTTCATTTAAAAAACCATCGTTTTCTAAAAGAATATTTAGATTATTTTTCTTTTCATTTTCAGGTAATGTTGGGGGTCCCCCACCTTCAGGTCCACCCGGCGGTGGAGGTGGAGGAGGTCCTCCTCCTGGAGGTGGCGGTGGTCCGCTAGGCCCTCCACTGGGTGCACCTGCGGCTCCCGCAGTTTGAGTTGATCCTGATTTTGTTTTATAAAGTTCGTCTACTTTGTCAAATAAACCTGTGTGAGTTATAATTGTGGCCGTATTTGTTAATTCAGCGGCAACTGCTCTTTCTAATCTTTGTTGTTGTATATCCAATTTTATTTCTTCATCAGAGAATTGGAATATATGTTTTTTGGCCCAAGTCGCTGAAGTTGGCGCTAAACTATTTTGAATTTCGGTAACTAATTCTTTATATAGAGCAACCCTTTCTTTCCAAACTTCTATCATCAATAGATCTGCTTGTTTGGATGGGTTTGTTAATCCTAAAACAAAGTTGTTTAACTCGTCATCGAACCCCAATAAAAATAAATGAATAATTGCAATTTTATTTAATTCCGCAATTACTGACTTTTGAATTTTATTGATTGTTCTTGCAAATCTGATATCAAGTAATGACAAATTTTTACCATCACCAACAGGTTCTTCAAATCCTAAATATGCTTTAGGTATTCTTAATGCAGTTAAAAGTTTCTTTTGGATATATTCAATATCGGCAATTTCTGAAAGGTTTGCGGCACCTTGTAATGTCTCAATTGGCATTGTTTGAGCGGTATCTCTAACAGGAATGAAGTAATCTTGGTCTACCGCCATTTGATTAAATCTTAAATCGACATTTCCTGTTTTACTATCAACAACTTGATCCCTTTTGAATTTGTTTGCAACTCTTTGTACGTATGCTTCAACATCTTTATCATCCATGTTACCAACATAAACCTTGAAAACTCTTCTTTCAGGTGCTCTTGATGTTCTATAAATTAACATAGCGTCTTCTGCCAAAACAAGTTGTTTCCAAATACGACGAGCTTTTTCTAACATAGAAGTTCCATATGGTAACTTTCTGTCATCACCCAACAATCTAAAGTGAGCCACTTCCCAAGTTTGGAATTCCAAATCTTTGTTTTTCCATGTAAATCTTAAACTTTTTTCTTTTGGATCTGCAGTTGAATTTACACTTCTTGTCTCCATACCTCTTTCTAATCTTTCGATTTCAATGTTCGGTAACTGCATACAACCCACTACTCCTTTCTCGGGGTCCAATTTCAAATAAATGAAATTATCACCGTATTTACACATGTTTCTTACCCACATTTGTAAGTTAGTATTCAAATCTAAATTGTTATTGAATAAATCACTTAATATGTTTTTGATTCTTTTTGATTCAGAATATACTTGAATTATAAATCCATCTTGGTTTGGGGTTGTTGATTCTTCTGCGTAAATATCCAATGCCGTTGAGATTTCAGGAGTGTATTCCATCGACTCATAATCATAAAATGCCGAAATTCTATTCGGTTCATAATAGACGGCTTGAGCATAAAGATTATTTTCAATTTTTTTCCAAGTATCATTTAGATATAAAGTTTGTTGAGCTTGTAACTTTTGATTTTCGTAATCACTCTTATTAGTAGTTTTTAATAATTCCTTTTTATCAAAAGAATAAGTTGGTGCGTCCATCCCCAACGTGGAGTCAGGACCAAAAGTTTTGGACAACCTTTGCCAAACTGTCAGTTTTTTGTTATTTTCCATAGTATAATTTTAACTATAATTGTTGAATTATAAATATTAAGGTTTATCTTGGTTTACCAAATAACCAACCATATTTTATATAATCATCTTTTACAGGTCCTATATTTTTATTAAATCTTTCATTTGGTACGTTAGTGTTAGGTAACATAGGATCAAAATAAATTTGTTTACCAACACTTTCATTAGATACTATTGCCCACGATTCAATCATTACTTTAGTTTGCTCAACAGCTTTTTCTAATTTAGAAAAAGAAGATTCCCCAACATAAAGAGCCATAGAAATACCCATGATCAAATCATCATGTTGACCTTTTTGATGGTCAGGTCTTCCATTCAAATAAATGAATGTATTCATTTCATTATAAAGTCGAACACTTTTGATTGCAAATTTGTGACGTACAGCTTCTTCAAACGATGCAATAATTTGAACTCTTTTATTGTTAAAATTGATTCCCGGTATTTTTTCAGTTGTACTTTTGTTTACCGCCCAAATATTCATCAAATCTATTCCATCAACATATAAATTTTTGTAACCAAGTTCTTGTAATTTTCTAACTGTTGTAATACCCATACCACCAGTGATATCAACTACAATAAATGATGAATACATAATTCCCCATTTGTATGCAATTTCTGCTAAAGTGTCAGGAGGAATTTTACCTACATATTCTAAAACTTGTTCTCTAGAATCAAAATCAATTATTTGAATTGATGAAAAATCTTCACTATCTCCTCTTGAGACATCGACCCCCATAATATACTTATGACCCTCTACAGGTTCCTTCCAAATCCATAAAGAATTACCCATTAATTTTGTTGTCGGATCTTGTAAAAATTTAGTTTTAATGTCTTCCAAAATTTTATTGTCAAATACATTATCACCAGATCCTAAAAATTCACAATTTAACTCTTGGTTAATTTTTCGTTTATCGTACTTAAGTTTTTTGACCATTTTTTCGTACCAAGTTGAGCATGGTTTGTATCCTTTGTCAAAAAAATGTTGTAACTCAACGTAATCCCTTTCGTATGGATCAACATGAGCAAAAGAAATATTTTTTGAGTCGTCGTATTCTTCTCTGTTGAGTAAATAATGAATAAGATCATCAGTAGGTACTAAAAAAAGATCTTTAGCATATCTCGGATCTCTATACCAATACATTTCAGAAATCTTAAAGTTATTCATTCCTTTCAAGGACTGATCATAAATTTCATAATAAATTGGGTCATATCCGTTTGGAGTAGACACTACTATCACCTTACCACCCGTAGACAATGACGCCATACAAGCAGCCCAAAAATCATTATCCGCCTCAATAAATGCCGCCTCGTCAAAAACAAGAATTGTGGGTGTAAATCCACGTAATGCATCTTTAGAAGTTGCAACCGCCTTTACTTCAGACCCATTATTTAATTTATAATGTCTTTGTGAATTTTTTTCAGGTGCAAATCCGGCTCCAACCCAAGAAGGCCATTGATCTATAAATGCCCGTATTTTATTTGCCATTTCTTGAGAAGTGTCAAGTTTGTTTGCAATTATAAGAATTTTTTCTGGTTGTGTTTTTTTTGCAAAAACCAATCTCTTTGATATCCATGCTGCAGTTACAGTAGATACACCCGCTTGTCGGTATTTCAAAGCAATATTTTCTTCGAAATTTTCATAATCACCCAATAATGACACTTGATCAGGAAAAAGTTCTAAAGGAACAAATTTGGAAACCGTATTATCATATGTTTGTAAATAAGTTTTTAATGCATAAGGAGTGTCTTGAAGACACTTCACATATTCGATCATCACTTGTTCTTTAGTCATACCCATATACTATAAATATAAAACCCCCAATTATTTTGTAAAAGGGGGTTTTAATTGTTTTTTAATTTTATAAATTATATATTTGAATAGTCATCGTCATAATCCTCGTCGTAATCATCTTCATTTTCGTCTTTTTTTGACTCATATTTCTTATAATCAATTTTTGCCTGAGACAAAATCTCTTCAAATCTTTTTCTAACTTTCTTTTGGTCTTTTGGATCTTCAGAAATTACATTGGATATTATTTCTCTCAAAAATTCTTGAGATGGAACTCTATATAAAATTCTTTTAAAGTATGGTAAATATACTCTTGATTCAGGGTCTAATAAAAGTTCATCAGGAAGTAAAAATCTTAATTTTTTAAGTAATTCTGTACCAACTCTAAAATTCATAGGTTCATTTGCCATAGTATCTGTTTGTGAAATGACTCTATTTGCCAATTCAGGGTCCATACCTGTCCACTGACCTCTTGCTGGAATTGCGTCAAAAACTTTACCTAACTCATGAAGTAATATTGGAAAAATTAATCCGTTTGCAAACCATGTGGGTCTTTTTACTTCACCCTCACCGTTGCACATTTGACAATCATCTCCATCCTCATCAGCACCTTCTCCACCACATAAATTACATGTTTGTTCTTCGTCTTCATCTTTACCCATAGATCCAGCGGCATTACCACCCAACATTTCAATTAATTGTTGATCTGTAAAGTACATAAGATCGTTAGCCCCCATAATTTTGTTATATAATGGATACAATCTTGGGTCTATCTGATCTAATCGATTTTTATACAATTGGAATGCGTACTGCATTTTTTTTCCAGTACCCTGTATAAGTGCATTAATTACATTTCTTTTTTCAACCTCCAACTGAAACTCTTCTTCGGGTGTGAGTTCATCAACATCAAATGAAAAATTAGGTGGTATAGGTAGTTTGTCTAATTTTGGTGGTTTCATTTGAAAAATTTTTGGGTCAATTTTCTTTTCACCAAGATAAGTAATTAGGTTAATAAATTTCATTTCATATACTACCCCCCCGTCCGTTTTTTTTCTTTTTCTTAACACACCATTGTCCATTAAATCTTGTAGGGTAATATTTGGGTTCATCCACCCTTCTTCTTTGGCGGCAATCTCAAACGCTAAGTCCCTCAATCTTTCTCTGTGAGACGGCTCGATTGACATAACTTCTCTAACCGCCATCATTTGTTGCATTTGTATCTCACTTTTAACAGTGGGATTTGTCAAATTTCTTCTTTCTCCAAAATAATCTTTAACATAATCTACAATTTCTTTAAATCTAGATCCCGCTAATCTTTCAACATCCCGAGATCCACCTCTAAAAGCCCTATTTTTTGCATAAATTCCCTCGGGATCTTCTATTTTCTGTTGGACTATTGGATCCATTCTTTCTTCATAATCTCCGTAGTCAACCGCGTCTTCATTGATTATTTTTTTGATTATTCTTTTTAACAAACTATTATTCATTTTTCATATTTAAAGCTTTGTTTATTAGGGATAAAAATTCGTTTTTTGTTTTTTCATCTGAAGCTTTTGGTTTTTCTTCTACATCAGGATTTGGGTCATCGAATGGATTGTCTCCAGGTTTTGTTTTTGGTTTTGTACGTGGTTTTGTTTTTGTTCTTTCTTTTTCTTTAGTGTTAGCTTTTGGTTTTTCTTCTACACCAGGATTTGGGTCATCAAATGGATTATCATTAGGTCTTGTTTTTGGTTTGGTACCTGGTTTTGTTTTTGTTCTTTCTTTTTCTTTAGTATTTTCTTCCATCTCACTACCCAATGATTTTTTCATTTCCATGCCTGAGTTTTTACTAAAAAGATTGTTTTTGATTGGCGATTTTAACATCATGGATTCTTTTTTTTCCATTAATGTATTAACAAATTGAGTTTTTGTCATAGAAGGGTTTATATGATTTTCTAAAATTCTAAGAAGTTCTTTTTCCATTTCTAATTCATAACTTTCATTTGTATTTTTAGAAACTTTTTTTTCGGGATTTAATTTCTTTGGCATTTTTTTATACTCTTTTTTTGTTGTTGAATCGGCAAATTCTTTGGCCATTTTACACCATTTACAATTTTCATTACTGCATTTTTTACATCTTGCAAAAAATAACCCTTGTTGAGCTTTTGATTTAAATTTTTCTGTAATTTCTCCTTCTGTTGTTGGTATACCATCATTATCACCATCTTCGTTTGGGTTATACCCCGTTGCATAATCTATACCCATATCCTCCGTGACTTCACCTTCTTTGGTCATTACAGTAACTTCTCCTGTTGCTTGGTCATACTTAACATTACCGTCTTTAACATCAACACCGGTTGCAGCCAAATCAGTTAAGGTTCCTTTCAAAACAGTTTGTGAAGGTATTGTTGATTTTTGAAATGCTTCTTTTTCCTCTTCTTTTTTCATTCTCTCAATTAAAAAATTAATTTGTTGGTTGTTCAATTGAGAGATTGTACCAAAATGATATCCGTGTTCTAAAAGTTTTGCAATGTTTGATTTAGTTTTCATATACTACTTTTTTTTCAAATTCTAAAACTATGTCTCTTTCATATAGTTTATCTTTGATTAATTTTTCACTTTCACCAAAAGAAAAAACTAACCGTTTTTTATTATCAAAATCTTGTTCTTCATCATTTTCCCATCCCAAACATATGACCCCTTGCATTGAATCCAAAACTGAGAAAATATCCGAATTTTGAATCAAGGATAATTTCATTTCTGAAGTTGTCAAAACCCCAACTTTTTTTACATTTTCCAATTCGGGAGGTTCGGGATATCCATTTGCAGGTTTTGAATCCCAATTTTCCCCCCAAACGTCCAAAACGTCAGAAAATATAAATTCATAAATGTTTTCCCCCCTATAATTTGGGCCTAATTCATTTATGTAAATTAAATAATTCACTATAAAAATTTACCGTTAGGTGTTATTTTATACTGGTCATTACCTAATTTTATTACCATATTTTTTTTGTTGGTCGTTCCCAATACTTCTGCTTGTGGATATGATTTTATAAATTCCAAAGCTTTTCTCATTTGTGAAGTGCTTTCAGACAACCTTTCAACTTCTAATTTATTAACCTTGTAATTTTCTCTGATTATTTTTTTTCTTTCAAACCTTTTTTCTTCATTCATTATTTTCTCGTTTTCAGGGTTAAAATAACTAGAAATTATTGCGTCCACTAAAGATTCTCCAAACATTTCATTTTCTGTATTATCTAAACCTCCTCCAATTCGTTTTCTAAATCTATTTCTGTAACTGTATTCTGTCATTTCACCTTCAGGTTCTTTCATGTCTTCATCTTCTACAGGTCCCTCATCTTCTATATTACCTTCTTGATCAGGTAAATCTTCTTCATCACCTTCTTCTTCATTTTCAAATTTTGTCATGATTTCCTCGACATCATCTTCATCTAATAATGTTAAATCCAATGCCGAAAGAATAGAATTAATAATATATTTAACATTTTCTGCAGTCATTTCCTCATCCTTAGGAAATTTACGTATTTTTTGTGTCAACTTACCTACTAATTTCTGAATCATTCTGAATGGGTCCTTCCCATCTGTTTCTTCATCATCTGTAGGTTCTTCTATATCATCATTTTCTTCATCGTCCATTGGAACGTCGTCCATAGGTTCTTCTGAATCTGAAGATCCTCCAGTATTTTCTGTACCCATAGATCCCCCCATAGGTGAATCTCCTGTTGGGCTCGGAGGAGGAGTCGATGATGCGTCAGCACTTGGTGCTGGAGATGGCATTGGTTCTGATGGTGCTGGTGCAGGTGTGGTTTGTGATGGCGGAGGTAAAGTAGGTGCTGCGGGAGGGGTTTCTAAATCCGCTTTAGGTTTAGGAACTTTCAATTTAAATGACTTTGCCTCACCAAATAACTCAAGTCCGTTTGAATTACCGTAAAGTTCATTCATTTCTTTTGACATTAAATTTATTTTTTTCAAAGCCTGTGAATATGAATTGAAATATCTACGATTTTTCATTGGTTCGATATAGTCAGAAACATTTTCTGTGATATTTTTTTTAATTATATATCCTTGTTTTTCTCTAACAATTTCGTAAGAATTTCCATCAGCCAATTTTAATCTGTATTCTGTCGATGTATTATCGTCTGACTTTACTGAAGTTGCAAATTTGTAGTTAGCAATTTCCATAATTCGTTGTAACTTTTCGTTTCCGTGAAGTTTTTCGCTTCCTATAGGTTTTAATCCTCCCATTTTTTTATTTTTAAATAAATTATTTTTATTCTATAAATATATCTATTTGTTAGAATATTTTTAAAATATGTGTTTATTGTGTCATAGACAATTTTTTGTCTATGAGTTCTGTTGGTAATTCAAATAGTTTTTCTATATATCCGTTTCTTCTAAGTAGTTTGAAAACTAAATTTTCTGTGGACATTTCGCCACCTTTCTGTAATCCACAGTTCCTAAACTTTTTTAATTTTTCTTTATATTTTTTAATGATTTTTTTAATAGTTTCAGGATCCTCGTCTTTTATGTTTTCAACAACACCATCTATAATTCTCATCCATTGTTTTGATTTTTCTTTAATTAAAGAGATGTCCAATTTTTCATTTTTTTCTTTTTTGGGGACATTTATCCATTCATCATTTATTACCGAATAAATGCCGCTACTGAATGTGGTTTCTTTCTCATCCTGAACAAAACACTCAACATCAAAACCAAATAAAGTTATGTTGTGTCTCATGTTAAAAATAATTTTTTTTAGATCAAAAAATTCTATAAATAATTCTTTTGATTTTTTATCAAACTGAGAATAATCGACGACTAAATGTAAATCAACGTCTGAATATTCCGACCAATTATAATTAGTTAAAGATCCTATCATGATAATATCAGAAACGATTACATCAATATTCAAAAAATCAAAAAACATTTCAGCAATTGTGAGTAATCTTTCTCTAACTTCAGGCCTCATTTTATATTCCTGACCATTTGTATCGCCCATATACTCTTCTTTTGGTAGAAACCAAATTTTAGGGTTGAGGTCTTCTTGGCTTTCAAAACTCTTTAAAACTTTTTCAGTACTCATAATAATAAATACTTAAATAATTAAAGTTTCTTGTATTTATAACTTTTTGAAATGTTTTTATTAAAAAAGTTACCTTGAGATTCTGATAATCTAAATTGGGTATATTTTTCGTGAGGAACATTTTCATATTCGTATCTTGTTCCGTTTTTAAACTCCGCAATCATTTTTTTCGATAGAGTATCATATTCTGTTCTTACTAAGTTAGACGATTCTATTTCATTTAGAATTTTGGTACCTAAAATTTCTTCTCTTGTAATTGACATATTTTTTTATTTTAATAATAAATATTGTAAAAAAAAAATCCACCAAGTGGTGGATTTTTCAAAATAACTTAAGTGTATTTTATTTTACTTCTTCAAAATCAACATTTGAGAAATCTTCATCACTCACTTCTTGATTCATAGTTGATTCGTATAGTTTTTGACTGATCTCTTGGAATTTGGCATTAACTTCATCAATACTTTTTTTGACTTCTGAGATGTCTCTTTTTTGGTAGTTAGATTTTAAATTTTCTACTTTTGACACAATGTCTGATTTTTCAGAATCGCTTATTTTTCCTTCTAAATCTACCAAACTTTTTTCGACTTGGAAAATTAAAGAATCTGCAGAATTTAAAGTGTCGGCATCCTCCCTCAATTTTTTATCGGTTTCTGCATTCATTTCAGCTTCTTGTCTCATTCTCTCAACTTCTTCTTTTGATAAACCTGAAGAAGATTCAATTCTTATTGATTGTTGTTTATTTGTAGCTTTATCAACCGCAGACACATTTATTATTCCATTTGCATCAATATCAAAAATTACCTCAATTTGAGGAACTCCTCTTCGAGCGGGAGGTAAACCTTCCAAATGAAATCTACCAATAGTTCTATTGTCTTTTGACATTGGTCTTTCACCCTGTAAGACATGAATCTCTACTGATGGTTGGTTATCAGACGCTGTAGAAAATGTTTCTGATTTTTTTGTTGGTATTGTTGTGTTTGCGTCTATAAGTTTAGTGAATACACCACCCATAGTTTCAATACCCAATGAAAGTGGTGTTACATCTAATAATAAAACATCAGTCACATCACCAGCTAAAACACCACCTTGTATTGCGGCACCCAAAGCAACAACCTCATCAGGGTTTACACCTTTTGATGGTTCTTTACCGAAGAACTTTTTAACAGCTTCTTGAATAGAGGGGATGCGTGTAGATCCACCAACTAAAATAATTTCATCGATATCACTTGGTTTTAATCCTGCATTTTTAAGTGCCGATTCACATGGTTTAATTGTCCTATCAACCAAAGATTGTGTCAACTGATCAAATTTAGATTTAGTAATTGTCATTACAAGGTGTTTAGGGCCTGTGGCATCCGCAGTCACATAAGGTAAGTTAATTTCTGTTTGAGGTGAAGATGACAACTCAATTTTAGCCTTTTCTGCCGCTTCACGTAATCTCTGAAGTGCCATTGGGTCTTTAGATATATCCATACCATTTTCTCTTTTGAACTCCGATATTAAGTAGTCGATCAAAGCTTGGTCAAAATCATCACCCCCTAAATGAGTATCTCCATCGGTAGATAAAACTTCAAATACACCATCACCAAGTTCTAAGACAGAAACATCATGAGTACCACCACCACAGTCAAACACAACAATTTTCATATCTTTTGACATTTTATCTAAACCATATGCCAATGCCGCGGCAGTTGGTTCATTGATAATTCTTTTAACTGATAGACCAGCAATTTCACCCGCCTCTTTAGTTGCCTGTCTTTGGGCGTCGTTGAAGTAAGCAGGTACTGTGATCACCGCTTCAGTAACTGACTGACCTAAATAGTCCTCAGCCGTTTGTTTCATTTTTTGGAGAATTGCCGCAGAAATTTCTTGTGGAGAGTATGTTCTTTCATCAATTTTCACTCTTGGTGAATTTTTTTCTTTGACTACTTTATAAGGGACTTTTCCCGTTTCATTTTTAATTTCATCGAATGAACTACCCATAAATCTTTTGATCGAATATACAGTTTTATCTGGATTGGTTACCGCTTGTCTTTTTGCGGGATCGCCAATTTTTCTTTCACCATCTTTTATAAAACCAACTATAGAAGGTGTAGTTCTTTTACCTTCACTGTTAGCAATTACCACAGGTTCCTTACCTTCCATTACCGCAACACACGAGTTAGTAGTTCCTAAATCAATTCCAATTATTTTTCCCATTTTTGTTTTTTATTTTTGTTTAGTTTATTATTAATTTTTGATTATTTTGAATCATAGTTTTGTTATCTATTCTATTAAAAACTATTAATTCGATTTAATTTAACATATTTAATTAATTTAATAAAGTTTATTTTGTGCCAAATTACCCGAAAAATATGCCAAATGAAAAATACTGACATTTTGTCAGTTTGTAAACTTTAAGTTTTGACATAATGTCAATTATGGACTTTTTTGAAATCTTTTTTTACCATTAATAAAAAAAACAAATGATAGAATCCTTAGACGATAGCGAAAAAAATAAAAAGAAAACTGACAGTGGAACACCTGTCTTAGACAATTTTAGTAAAGATTTAAATAAACTTGCAGAACAAGGTAAATTGGATTCTGTAATTGGAAGAAAAAAAGAAATTTATAGGATAGCTCAAATTTTATCTAGAAGAAAAAAAAACAACCCTATAATAATTGGTGAGCCAGGTGCCGGTAAAACGGCTATTGTTGAGGGTTTAGCAATAATGATTAACAATGGTGATTGTCCAAAAAATTTATTAGATAAAAGGATTGTTTCTTTAGATATCAATTCTTTGGTTGCAGGTACTAAATACAGAGGTCAGTTTGAAGAGCGTATGAAAGTAATAATTGAGGAGATTACCGCATCCCCTAACATTATTATTTTTATAGATGAAATTCATAACATGGTAGGGGCGGGAAATACTTCAGGTTCATTGGACGCTTCAAACATTTTCAAACCAGCACTTTCAAGAGGAGAGATACAATGTATTGGGGCAACAACCTTGGATGAATATAGAAAGAGTTTTGAAAAAGACGGGGCTTTAGAAAGGAGGTTTCAAAAAATTATTGTAGATCCTTCATCAAAAGAAGAAACTTTAGAAATATTGAAACAAAGTAAAGAAAAATATGAAAACCATCACAAGGTTTTTTACGATGAAAACACTTTAAAATTGTTTGTGGAGTTAGCAGACAGGTATATAACTGACAGAGAATTTCCTGATAAAGCATTTGATATCTTAGATGAGGTTGGGTCAAGAATGCAAATTGACATTAAATTACCTGAAGTAATTGAGAATTTGAAACTTGAGGCCCAAGAAATTAAAAAAGAAAAAATGGAAGTTATTAAAAGACAAAATTATGAACAAGCCGCAGAACTCAGAGACCGCGAGCGTGGGGTTTTGTCAAAATTGGAAGATGAAAAGAAAAAGTTTGAGGAATTCCTAAAAACAAGTAAACGAGAAATTCCTGAAGAATTAGTATATGAAGTGGTATCAAATATGACAAAGATACCTGTCTCAAAGATAAACTTAGACGAAAAAAATTCTTTAATTAACTTATCAGATAACTTGAATAATAAAGTAATTGGACAAGAAAATGCGGTTTTAAAAATTGCAAAAGCAATTAGAAGAAATCGTATAGGAATTAAAGACCCAAACAAACCAATTGGATCTTTTATATTTTTGGGTTCGACTGGTGTTGGAAAAACCTTTTTGGCAAAACAGTTGGCAAAAGAAATATTTGGTAGTGAGGATAGTTTGATTAGAGTTGATATGAGTGAATACCAAGAAAAACACACAATTTCTCGATTAATCGGATCTCCTCCAGGTTATGTTGGTCATGACGAAGGAGGTCAATTAACAGAACAAGTAAAAAATAAACCATATTCCGTTGTGTTATTTGATGAGATTGAAAAGGCAAATAAAGATATCTTTTCAACGCTACTTCAAATGTTGGATGATGGTCATATAACTGACTCATTGGGGAGAAAAATTAATTTTAAAAATTGTTTGATAATTATGACTTCTAATATTGGGGTTAAAAAATTACAGGATTTTGGGACTGGCGTTGGTTTTAAAAGTAATTCAAGTGATGCCGTTAAAGAGGAATACAGACGAGATGTTTTGAAAAAAGAGCTGAATAAGTTTTTTGCTCCTGAATTCTTGAACCGTATTGATGACGTTGTGTTTTTTAACAGTTTACAAAAAGAACACATTGATAAAATTACTAAATTAGAAATTGACATTCTACTTCAAAGAGTTAAACAAAAAAATTATAATTTTACTTATGATGACTCAGTTGTTAATTTGATTTCTAAAGTTGGCTTTGATGAAACTTTTGGAGCCAGACCAATTAAAAGAGCGATCCAAGATAAAATTGAAGATTTAATTTCTGAGAAAATTTTAACTGATGAGGTTATCGAAAATGTTGGTTATAATTTATACGTTGAAGAAGATCAAATCAAGATCAAAGAAAAAAAAGAAAAAAAAAGAAAAAAAGGGGTTTAAAACCCCTTTTTTAATACTTTTTATATCCCAACTGATTGATTAATTTTTTTCCCAATTCTATTCCGTTAAAAGTGTCTTCAACAACAACATACTCGTTTTTTGTGTGATATTGATAATAACCAATAGAAACATTATAACAAGATAAATTGAAATTTTTTCTCAAAGGAAAAATGTCTGTGTACGGGTGTTTTTGATACTTCAAATCTTTTGGAAAACTTTCTGTTATAAGTTTAGAACCCACTTCGAAAAACTCTGAATCTCTGGTGAACATTGGCAACCCCATCAGATACTCTGAAATCATGTTGTTTTCGGGACAATCGAATTGAATGCAATAACCGACATTCGAGAAAAATTTATGGTCCGCTTGAAACGACCCAATACAACCTACTTCTTCAGATACAAAAAATGCGGCCTTTAAATTTGGTAATTCCTTGAGTAATTCCAAACAAGCAAAAACCCCACATTTATCGTCACCCCCAATACCTGTTGGGTTACCATCGTTATTATATGCTTTAAGGGCTAATTTTAGTTCACCCTGAGCATTTGGTAAAGTTTCCTCCACAACGTTTATTGTATCAATTTCGTGAACTGTATCTGTGTGACTTATGACACAAGGAAAATAAGAAACAGATTCATCAGTTTTTTTTGTTGCATAAACATTATACATGTCATCAACAAAAAAAGGAATTTTATTTTCAGTTAACCAATCAACAATAAATTGTACTAAAATTTCTTCTTTATAAGTTTTAGAAGGGATTGATAATACTTCTTTTAAAAAATTTAGATTTCTTTCCATATTAACAAAGATAATAAACTTTTACTAATTTACAAAAGTTTTCTCAATGTTTTTTTTATACTCTCGAATAATTCAGGTTGATTTAGAATTAAATATAATTCTTCTAAATTTTTAACACTTCTTCTTTCACTTGATAGTCCATTATTTTTAAGAACTCTAAGAACTAATCTTGGGTTTTCATCATTTATCATTTTATCAAAAATAACATTTCGGTTTGGAACTGAAGTTTGTATAGTTCTTCCAAACCCACCATGACCTAAGACATAATTTAATAAATCATCATATTCAGGTGATACGTTTTCTGTTAGATCTTCCAAAATCTTTTCAAGGTTTTCTTTAATTTCAGAATTTACACCATCATGATTATAATCACCACACCAAACATTATATTCTAATTCTGACCAATTACCTACGTCAAAGTTTGACATAAATTTTTCCACCAAAGATACCATCAAACCATATATACCAAAGTCATAATCACCAACAGTTTTATATAATCTGAACAAGTGACCCAAAGTTGTTTTAAATTTATAACCATGATAGACCTCAATAATTCCAAAATTTCTGAATGGATTTTTTGTTTCCGATTCCATAATTCGTCGAACTTCTCTATGAATACATTCGGTGGATTCTCTTGCATACGATTCAATAATATTATCAACTTCCCTACTATATTTCATTTCTAAAAATTGATACACATTTTGATCGGTTTGGATGTATTTTTTAATTTTGTCAAAAATTCTTTTATTCTCATCATTTGACCCATCAATTATATAACCTTCTCGAAAATCTTCTTCATATCTATAATAATCAATATCATAATAAGAATAATTATCCATAAATCTTGAATAATACCATTGATCTTCTTCATCAGTAACACCCAAAATATTTAAAAACTCGGTATTATCAAAAACCAAATAGACCTCAGATTGGAGTACATTTTTCCCTTTTTTTCTTATATAATCAATATTGGGATCAGGGTTATTGATGAGTGAAAAATGTGCATCATTTTTATAAAAATCCTTAAGATATTCAAAAGTTTCACTTGGCATATCAAATAAATATTTTTATATTTGTATTTATATTAAGTTCTTTGAAAATAGTCATTTAAGATATATGGGCCTATATTGGATTTGACGGGCGTTGGTTGGATTAAAGGAGCATGTCGGGTCTGAATTAAACTCGTTAAAAACTGATTCGAACAACAATTGGCAATGTGCTAAACAAAATGGAAACTCTTGGTTTACTAAGAGGTTCTGAAGTTACTGTAGCCTAATAGGTTTACGGAAACGGAGGGTCGATCAGACAGATACCTAGTAACAGAAGTCGTAGATGAGTTGGTTTTCACTCTAAAAGAAAACAACGGTCTCGTTCAGAGGGCTACCGTAACAAAAGTGAACTCGACACAGTTTTTGGTAACAATGTCAAAATAGGAACCAAATATTTTGGAAGATATGAAAAATCTTAACCTAAACATGTAGTTGTCTTTTTGACAAAACGATCCGGACGAGGGAGTCGGAGCCCTCTAGGTCCACCAATTGATCCCATCATTTAATTATGGTGGGATTTTTTTATGCGTTAAATTTATTTAGTGTTTAGTTGTGATTTTTTTTTAAGCACAAAAAAAGGGACTAATTGTCCCTAATATTTTACCGGTGGCT
>Ga0172373_10000580_pt1 | contig 59870 bp, 28 predicted proteins | sample Lak10m_2_FD_114546 | JGI IMG/M metagenome (GOLD analysis project Ga0172373, IMG submission 114546) | Freshwater microbial communities from Kabuno Bay, South-Kivu, Congo - kab_092012_10m | ecosystem: Environmental > Aquatic > Freshwater > Lake | place: Democratic Republic of the Congo... | reverse complement strand
CGACGATGACGACGACGAGGATGACGACGACGAGGATGACGACGACGAGGATGACGACGACGAGGATGACGACGACGAGGATGACGACGACGAGGATGATGATGATGAGGAGGATGATGATGATGAAGAGGACGAGGAGGATGATGATGAGGAGGGTGATGAGGAGAAGGAGGGAGATGAGGAGGATGATGGTGAGGAGGGGGAGCACGAGGAGGCGGTGGAAGGTGCGTCATCTTCCGGCATCTATTTGACAGAGTTGTCGTTACAGAAGGATTCCGATTCAGAGTCGGGGTCGGATACTGGATCGGAGTCGGAGTGCGAGCCTTCTAAATCTAAGCGCAGCATGTTGTGTCCTCCGTACATGAGTATGGATTTGTTGCACGAGGTTGTGCGCAACGAAGTTTCGTCGTTATCGACGTCGCTGGATCGCGAGCGTCGTCGCGCCGACAATCTGCGCGAGTTGAATTTTGTGATCAGCATGGCGGCGTTCGTGCTGGTTCACATGTCGATCACGGTGGTTGGCGTTTCGCTCGCGTGGGCTCGCTCGTCGTGAGACGGTGATGAGTATCGATCGTCACCGTAAGATTTCGCCTTGTTTTTGTGATGCACGTGTCGTTCGATCCTGATCTTCGTGCGTTGCGTCGTCCCTTCGCCTCGGATTCCGGCTCTTCGTCGCTTTCGTCCCGCGCTCAGCTTCGCGACACTCGTTTGACGATGCGCAATTTGTTGGATCTGATGACGGATGGCGTTCGACGCGGCGACGTGGACGCGAGTCGCGCGAGCATGGTGTTGGCGCTGCAGATGGTGGCGGATCACGGCAGCGTGTCGCTGTCCACGTACCTTGCCAATCAGGTGCGCGCACTTTATTTCGAGTCGGTGTTGTTTGCGTCGCCTCATCTGTTAGATTGCGTGCATCGCGGCACGAGTGCGTTGATGAACATCGGTACGTTGGGCATGAGTGATACTCAGTTGGAGCTTTTGTTGGAGTTGTCGGAGCGCATGTCGTTGTGTGTGCGTTCTCGTTTGCCGACGATGGTGACAAATGTGTTGGGTATCGCGACGCAAGCTTCGAGTCGTTTGACGAACCGGTTGCGCGCTCAGCACCCGCATTTGACTGGTTGGTTTCAAAGCACCGAGTTGGTGGAGGCTCGTCTGGCGGCGTGCGTGACGCGCGTGTGGAGTCGCGACGATTTGCAGCAGCTTCTGAATTACATGACGGGAAGCAGCGACGAGTTGATCATTGGCGGCGAGCGAGTCTGTTCGTTTTCGACGTCGGACAAGCCCTGGCAGGATCGGTATTTGGATTGGTATCCGGTGCTGCAGGGCGTTTGGGAGCGCGGAACGTTGCGTACGCAGCGCACCATGTTGGAGCTGCTGAGTTCGCCGCCGGAGTTGATTCAATGGTTGCGCGGAGGTTTGGACACCCAGCCTCTGTTTCTGTACCCTTTGTTGCGCAAGGTGATGTGTGACGACGAGTGGAGCGTGTTGGAGTCTCCGTTGCGTATTCCGTTGTCGGAGGAGGACGATTTGTTTCGCGCCAGTTGCGTGCGCATGCGGGCGGATCTTGGGGATGTGTTTATGTCGGATGCGCTGACGCGTCGTTTGGCGCTGGCTCAGTTGTATTACGGCTGTCGCTCGTTTGAGGCGTTGTCGATGGGCAACGGTCGCTCCGTCACGTTGTTTGTGCCGCTGGAGCACGATAACGCGACGGATTTGGAGCGCGAGTTGGCGCAGTTGTACACCGACTTTGTGGCGTTCCGGCGGGAGGCGACGTCGTTGTCGCGTTCGGTGCCGACGCGCACGGGCTCGGTTCCGACGCGCGTTCGTTTGTGAGGTTCAAGATTTTGTGTTGTGGTAATTAAAAATATCGTGCCGTGGTAGCTCAGTTGGTAGAGCATTCGCTTTGTAAGCGAACGGTCTCGGGTTCGATCCCCGACCGCGGCTTTTCTGTTTTGTATGTTCAGCGAATGAACGGCGAGCGTGCGTTTAGCGTGTGCTAGGGTGCGAGAGTGTGTGTTTTTGTGTGTGTGTGTTTTATTGATTTATAAGCCTCTTACGCGATGGTGGATGTGTACGAGGAGATGACGGACTTGTAGAGTTGCACGGTGTTGAGTGCACCGATCTCGTACAGTCGTTTGATGGCGTACAGTGCGCCGGAGCTTCCGCAGCTGGCGTTGTAGCTGTCTTCGGGTGTGGCGGTGCAGACGGGGATGGTGTACAGCGAACCGTCGGGCAGGTAGACGCACTGTTGTTCGACAAAGTAGCGCAGCACCGGCAGCAGGTTGGTGAGTCGGGAGGCTCCTTCGATGCCGAGGTCGGCGACGGTGACGGCTTCGTAGTCGTCGGCGTTGTTGAGCACCGCGATGATGTCGGCGAGCGTGTCGTTGCTGTAGAAGTCGACGGAGACGCAGTTGAGGAGCGGGCATTCGCCGGGGTCGGTGGCGTCGACGGTGGGGAATGTTTGCACCTGTGTGCGGTACACTTGTGCGTACACGGTGCCGCTGACGTCGCGCATGGCGAGCACGTCGCTGAAGTTGGCGCCGCCGGCGGAGGTAAGTCGGTCGGCGTCGTTGAGTCGGTTGGCGAGTGTGACGGCGCGCGTGATGGCGTCGGTCATGGTGACCTGTTCGACGGTGTGCGGGAACACGGCCGCCTCGAAGGCGTTCACGTCGGGGTAGATCGTGGCGCACTGCGACAGCGGGAACGCCGGCAGTTCGGGTCCGTCGTTGATGCGCATGCTGACCTTGTAGCACAGCAATTCGCCGGCGGTGACGTTGGTTCCGTTCAGGTACGCGGCGACGCGGTCCGGGTTGACCATCGGCAGGTTCGTCAGCACGTAGTTCATCTGCTTGTAGAAGTCCAGCGTGTTGGCAAACTCGCGGCGCGGCATGTAGAAGTAGATGCACTCGGTCCACCCCAGCCCCTGTCCGTTGCGCGCGGTGCGGCCGGCGCTCTGCACCTGTTTCTGGGAGGCGGCGTACGCGCGCGTCGCGTTCTCCACGCGCGTCTGCGCGGTCTCGTACGCGGGGTTCGGGATGCGCTCCTTGGTGACGCGTCTCGCGCCGCCTCGCGCCGCCAGCATGATGGTGCGGTCGGTTTCGATCCACTGCGGCGTCTGGGAAAGCGCCGTGCGCGCGCGCTCCAGTTCCGCGAGGGCGCCCGTTTCGGCGCGCTCCGCCTGCAGCACAGCGCGCGCGTCTCTCGCCTGCCAGGCTTCGCTTCCGGGCGACACGTCGCCGTTACCGAGCACGATGCGCACGATCATTTCGGCGCTCTTGATGGTGCTGATGCCTCCGTTGGAGGGTCGGAAGATGGCGAGTTTCATGGAGGCGGAGTTGGCAAAGGTGTTGCGCAGGAATCGTCGCAGGTAGATGTTGCCGTCTCCCTGATTGGTGACGAGCATCAGGTATTCTTGCGGTGCGCAGGCGGCTCCTTCGGATCGTTGGAAGCTTTGCGCGGCGCCGAGCCGGTTGACTTCGTAGAAAAGAGCGGGTGCGGCGACGAGGCCCTCTTCGGGGTTGCATTCGTAGGCGCTGGCGAACACGTAGAAGAAGGCGCGGCTGCTCTGCGTCGGCTCGTTGTACAGGTCCTGGCGTTGGTATCCGGTGCCGGTTTCGTCGCGCACCTGGTACGACGAGAAGTCGACGAAGTTGACGTCGTCGTTGCACTCGACGTAGGCGCAGCTGAGTGTGACGGCGAAGGGCACGCACTCGTGTCCGGCGAATCCTTCGGTGGTCACGATGGTGTTGAACACGCCGAACGCCACTTCCTGCACGGTGCCGGTGAACGGGAAGTATTGCGTAAAGTTGCTCTGCGCGTTGCCGCAGTTAAACAGCGCGAGGTCGATGGTGTGGTAGTTGCAGTTGGTGGGGCCACCGTAGGCGTTGATGCCGTTGGCGGTGGGCAGTGCGAGGTAGTAGTTTCCGTTGATCTTGACGCGGAAGGTGGTGGCGTTGGTGACGCTGGAGCCGATGGTGTGGATGGTGTATCCGGTGGGTTCGTCGGCGGTGCCGGGTTTGACGGCGTAAGCGTCGTTGGCGCCTTCTCCGATGATGCCGGCGATCTTGACGGTGAGCGTGTAGAATCCGGGCGTCTGCAGGTCCCAGTCGGCGGTGGCGATCTGGTTGAGTTCGTACCACGGCGACCCGGCGGGCGCGATCTCGGTGCGGGCGGTGCCAAACATTTCATTGTCGCCAAACTCGCGTTGCGCGCTTGCCGGCGCCTCGACCGAGTCCTTGAGCACGACGCGCAGCGCCTTGTGCACCGAGATGCGGTCGAAGTACTCTCGCGTGGTGCCGATCTGGTTGAACACTGCGTTGTTGACGAGACCGGCGCGCACGGGGAACGCGGAGTCGATGGCGATGGATCCCGCCGCGATGACGTCGTTGTCGAGTAGGTGCGGGCACTCGGCCGTGAGGTCGAGCGAGTCGCCGATCGCCGCCAGCGACACGTGCAGCAGGCGCGAGGGCGCCTCGCTCGGCAGCAGGTAGTCGGATCCGACCGCGATGGAGTCCAGGAATCGCACGTTCACGATGGCGGGCGTCGCGCTGTACACCGTGTTGGCGGCGGCGTTGGGCACAAACTGCTGCGCGAGCGTGTTGTTGATGTACACGACGGCTCCGGACACGGATGCGACGGTGGCGCTGGCGTGCAAGCCGCCTCCCGAGACGGGCATGCCGGCCACGATGCCGGCGACGCTGCTGGAGGCGGTGACGTAGTTGGAGGATCCCGTCGCCGCCCCTGTAAACTGCACGGGCTCGATCGGCACGCCGGTCGCGGTCACCACGTTGAGAAGCATCAGTCGGTTCACGGCGTCGAGCCACTGCGCGCTCTGCACCACAAGCTCCACGGTGCTGCTGAAATCCGTGGTGTGGTTGTTCAGGTACGCGAGCAGGCGCGTGGCGTTGTCGCCGCCGACGCTGATATCGGTGGGCGTGAAATCGGTCGCGACCACCGTGATCGTGAACTCGGAGGCGCCGGTGGTTTGCACGTCGGAGACGGTGTACAGGTCGCTGTTGCGCTGCACGTACAGCTGGTTGACGGCGATGCGCGCGGTGAGTGCGTCGCCGCTGCAGTCCATGGAGGAGTGCAGGTTGACGTTCAGCGTGGGGAACATGAAGCTGAAGTCGGCGGACGAGGACTGTGTGCATTCGGATGCGCGCGGGGTCAGCGTGGTCCAGCACACGTCGGCAAAGTACACGGGGTCGATACCGGTGCAGCCTTCGTACGTGGTCAGGCGTCGGTTTTCGATGACGTTGTCCTCTTCGTCGCGGAAGGTTCCGTTGACGTCGTTCTGGTCGCACACCAGGCAGATCTTGACGCAGTGCACCATGTTGGGCGTGGCGTTCGGGTCCGGGCGGCCGTACACGATGCCGTTCTGCACTTTGGTGAACTGCATGCCGGCGATGGGTCCGAGCAGGTCGTTGCAGTTAAAGATGTTGGCGAGGATGGCGACGTCGTCCTCCGCGCAGAGGTCGACGTTTTCGCGCAGCTTGGCGCAGGTGAGGTCCGCGTTGCACTCCGTTTCGCGCGTGAAGCAGAAGTTGTACAGCCGGAACAGCGGGATCTCGGGCGCGTCGTTCGGGTTGCAGGCGAACAGCCGGCTGATGATGAGCGGGTTGCACTCGGTGGCCTTGGTGTCGTACGCGACGCTGAGCGGGCCTTCGAAGGTGGCGTACACGGCGGGCTCGACGATTATAGCGTACTTGCCCACTTCGCCGTCAAAGCTGACGCTGACCACGCGCGTACCGGGCACAAGGTAGTAGGCGCCGGCGTAGGAAGCCACCAGGCGCGTGCCGGCCTTGACGTCGGCGGGCAGCGTGCTCGCGTAAATCACCGTCGCGCCGGCGTCGGCGCCATCCACCGCGAAGGCACTGGCATCCTGATCGTGCGGCACGCCGTAGTAGAGCGACTCGGGCACGTTGCACACGTTGAACAGGTTTTCGGTGTCTACGTCGACGTAGTACGGCGCCTTTTGCACGTTCTCGATCCACCAATAGTCGCCGGCGGGCAGCTGCAGGTTCAGGCACGGGTCCGTGCTGGCGGAGTTGCTGGTGCTGTACTGCAGTTCGCGTCCGTCGAAGCAGGGCAGCGTGATGGCGCACACGCGCAGGCGGTGCATCTCCTTCGAGACGGTGAACTCGCTGCCGGTGGTAAAGCCGGCGCCTGACACGACAATCTGCAGGACGCCGTTGTCGGGCGGGCAGTTGGCGTTGCAGTCGGTACCGATGGCGTACAGCGCGTTGGTTTCAATGGATCCGGAGAAGTCCCATGCCACGTACGTGTCGATGCTGATGGCTCCGTTGCACTCCGTTTCGATGTCGGATCCGGTGGCGGCGGGCGCCGGGCACGTCGTCTCGGAGGTCTTTTGCAGCGCAAGCAGGAAGGGGTTGTACGCGGATTCTTCGGAGACGGCGATGGGCGGGCAGAGACCCCATCCGAGGCGCGGGCTCAGGTTGAAGATGGAGGCGTTGTTGCCGTCGTCGTCCTGGCTGATCACGAACGGGAACACGCAGTTGCTGAACTGGTCCAGCCAGTCGAACGCGTAGAAGTTCAGCAGGCAGCCCTCGTGCGTGGACGTTTGGCTGCACGGGTCCACCTGGTACACGCTGATCACGTTCTTCATCGCCATGACAAAGTTCATGTAGTTGTCGCACTGGCTCTCCGGGTTCATGTTGGCGCGCACCTTGAGTCCGTGCGTCCACGCGTTCGACAGCACCGTCACGTTGTCGTACACCTGTCCGGCGGCATCCAGGTCGCGGTAGTAACCCGGGATGTTGTTCACGGTGGCGGCGTCGATCACGGCGGTCAGCAGCTGCGGCTCGGAAGGCGATCCGTAGCACGCGCGCGTGTAAAACACAAAGTTGTAGCCGGGCTGGCGCGACACGGTGATGGCGCGATGTCCGTTTTCGTCGAGCGCCACGCAGTCGGAGATTGCGATGCATCCGTCGGGCGCGGGCACGATGGTTCCGGGCGCGCAGTCGTAGGAGGCCGAGTACACCACCTCCGTCTTGTAAGCTTCAATGCAGTTCTCCTGCCCGTCGAGCACGTTCTCCCACTGCCCCTCGCCGCACGTCTGCACGTAGTTGGTTTCGTACACCACCAGGTCGGCAAACTCGCTGGAGAAGCCGCCCGACACGAGCACGCGGCGCCCGAGGTACTTGTACGCTTCGGAGCGGCTGACGACGCGGTCCAGCGCATCCGGATTGGTGAAGTAGGGGCAGCACACCTGTCGCCAGTCGTAGTTCTCCACCTCGATGCTGAGGGGTTTGAAGAACAGGATGCGCAAACCGTCGTAGCACGGCAGCTCGGCGCACTTGTTGAGCACGTCCCACCCCTCGTTGATGCACGCGCACGCCGTCTCGGTGATCATGTACACGGGCTCGTTGGCGCACGGCGCGTTCACCGCCTCCGTGTTGTCGCAGTCGGTGACGGTGCCGGCCTCGATCTTGTTGATGTACTCGCGCGCGTTCTCGAGGTACTCCTGCACGTGGAACACGATGCGGCGCGCGGTGGCGCCGGACCCGATCGTGAAGGCGTACTCGATGTTGTTCACGACGAAGGAGTCCTCGGTGCAAAGGTTCGCGCAGATGGTTTCCGTGTCGAGTTGGACGGCCCAGGTGTCGGCAAAGTAGCGGCTGTTGTCGGTGGTGTACAGACCGTTCGAGACGATTTCGGTGTTGCCGGCGGCGCACCACGTCCACCACTGCGCGGCGCGCGCGGCGGCGACCTGCTCGTCCGTCGCCTGGTTCTCGCTGCACGCGGCGCGGCTGTTCTCCGAGAAGGACACGGTGATGCCCTCAATGTTGCTGACCACGGTCTGCTGGCTCTGCGTCGGTTCGAAGGTGTTCGTTTGCTTGACGCCGCAGTAGGTTAGGGACCGTTCGATGTTGGTGACGATGGGCGTGACTGTTTCGCCGCCGTAGCCGCCGTAGCACTCGTCGTTGGACTTGGAGAGCGCCATGAGTACTTCACCGTTGACCTGGTACTGCATGGAGTAGTTGGGCAGCGTCTCCTGGTTGCAGCACACCTGCAGCCAGTCGACCTGCGTCTTGTTGTCGTTGGCGTCCAGAAGCTGCAGGGGATGCTCGTTCGAGTTGCACACCTTGACGACGGCGCTGAGGCGCGGCACGTACACAAAGAAGAGCCGGTACGTGAAGCTGTTGCAGCAGGCATCCTGCACCACCACATCCACGCACGTGCACTTGTTGCGGTTGGCGGGGAAGGGGTTGTCGGCGAGCACGATGGGGACGGGGACGTTGTTGTAGAACTGCGTTTGTCCGACTTCTCCGACGCGCAGCACGTTGACGGCGTCGTCCTGGTCCGGCTCGAGCATGCAGACGGTGTAGGGTGCCTGTCCGCACGCGAACTTGAGGTAGCCGACGATGTCGCCGTCGTCGGCGGTGTCCTCGAACACGAAGAGTGTGGCGTCGGCGACGAGGCAGTCTCCGTTGGGCAAGAGCGGCAGGTATCCGTTGGAGGACTGGATGGAGGCGCCGGAGTTGCGTTTGAGGGCGAGCCAGGGCGGCAGGCAGTTGGCGCCCTGCACGATGGTGTAGGTGACCGGTCCGCAGGCGAAGGGCACGTCGCTGAGCGTGATCTGGCAGGGTTCGACGGAGATGTCGGTGATGGTGGTTCCGACGGGCAGGCCGGCGGAGACGAGCACGTCGCCGATCTTGAGGTTGTTGATGTCCTCGCAGGGTACGATGAGGTACGGCATCGGCGCGGCGACGGGCGTGTCCGACACGGTCTGGTTGGAGACGTTGATGTAGATTCGGAAGCTGGAGAACCCGGCGGCGCTGACGGCCTGGTTCAGGTTCAAGACGCATCCGACGGCTGTGGTCACGGTGGTGCCGGCGGCGAAGTTGGTTCCCACGACGGCGTCCCCCGTCTGCACGAGTCCGGCGGTGATCAAGCCGCACGAGTCCGCGGTCAAAGTCACCGCCGACGGGATCGGGAACGTGATCGTCGCGTACGCCGCCGCGTTGACGCCAAAGGCGGCCGCGTATCCGCTTCCGGTGCCGTAGGCCGGCAGGCTCAGAAGCACCGAGAAGGAGTCGGTCATTCCGTGGTACAGCACCGCCTGCACCGTGGTTCCGTTCTGGAAGTTGGTGCCGGTGACGGGGTCGCCGACGCGCAGGAAGGGCGCGAGCGCGTTCGGCACGGTCAGGTAGTAGAGTATGCCCTGCGCGCACGCCACTTCGCCGGCGCCCTCAAAGCGCTTGATGGCGTACGGCGGCGCAAACACGGAAACGCCCATCTCTCCGACCGTTTCGATGAGGCTGTTGTTTTCGTCCACCGCGATGGGGATGCGGCACTCGCTGCCGGTGGGGGCGACGCACAGATTCGGGTGCACGATCTGCAGCGTCGCGTTGGTGAGGTTGGAGGTGAGCGCGTTCGAAAGCACCAGGTTGGGCGCCGCGTAGCTCACGACCGTGGTTCCGGCCGGCACGCCGTTGCCGATCACAAGGTACCCCGGGATCGGGTTCTGCCCGGCGTTCACGGTGACGTTGGTCGCGCCAAACGTTCCGGTGACCTGCACGGCGAACACGGACGGCTCCAGCTCGGTGTCCACGTACAGCCGCCACTTGCGGCACGAAAGGTCCACGTTGTCGCACGACCCCAGGAAGTCCCACGCATGGTCCGCGGCCGTGGCATCCACAATCAGGTTGTGCCACGGGCGCACCGTCAGCATATACTTGGTTCCGGTGCCGCCGTTGCGCGCCGCCGGCTTCTTGGTCACGATCAGGTTGATGCGGTACCGTCTGCCCTCCTCCTCGCACATCATCCACACGTTGCCGGGCCATCCAACGTTCACGATCTCGTCGTAGTACGCGGGCGTGTACGGCTTGTACACGCAGCCCAGACCCACAAAGATCGGGCTGTAAAGCTCCGGGCACCCCTCCGGCACCGTCACCTCGCCGATGCAGAACGTCGGCGCGTCTGCCAGCGTGCCGGCGCACACGAATCCGTTCAGGCAAAGCGACGCCCCCGGGCTCATAATGTACGGCGTGATGGAGATCAGCTTGTTCTGCGTGCACGTAATGATGTTGGAGGACACACTCGGGTCGTTGACCACCACGCACTCCGGTCCCTCATTATCCTGAATCTCGTACTTCAAGCCGTTGACGCCGTCGGTCACGAAGTAGGTCACCTGCAGGTACCCGAGCGTGTAGTAGCACTCGCAGCCGAAGCAAACGTCGTAGTACAAACCGTCCTGCGACAGCGTGATCGAGGAAGCGGACAGTCCGCCCTCGTGATCGGGGCACCACAAAGAGCCAATGTAGGCGTCATCCAGCGACGCGACGCAACCGTCCGCCGTCAGGTCGCTGCGCTTCACGCGTATGCACACCTCGTAGGGCGTGGAGGCCGGCGAGCAATCCGCCACCAGAATGAGACCGGCGTCGGGGTTGGCGATCTCGACGGGCGTCGTGATGGTGAAATCTGCAGCGTCGTTGCACGTCACGTCGGCGCCCTCCACGTCGTTCTCGACAACGGACACGAATCGCAGCACCGAAAGCCACGTCGGCACGTACACGCACGGCGCCGCGGTGTCCATGATCTGCATTTCGAGGCGGTAGTCGGTGAAGACGGGCAGATCCGCGGGCACATTGAAGGTGATGCGCACCGAGTCGGTGCGCAGCGGCGACTGCTCGATGGCGGTGGCGTACAGCACGGCGGTCAGGATCGCGACGCCGTTGGTTTCGTTGTAACCCTGCAGGCGCGCCTGCATGGTGGTCACGTCGAGCGACACCGGGAACATGAAGAAGGAGCTGGCTCCGAGTTCGGTGGGGTATCTCTCCGCCGTGAACCACTTGCACACGTTCACATCGAAGTAGTACTTGCCGCACAGCTGCAGCGGGTTCAGGTACTGCGCCTCTTCCGGTTCGAATCCGATGAGAAGGGGCGCGACTTCGCATTCGTTGGTGACGGTGTACGCCGAGATGAGCGGCGGGCATTCACCGAGGCTGAGTTGCGTGAGCGTGAGCACAAAGTTGCCGCCGACGGCGGATTCGTTGGCGTCGCGGCTGAAGGTGACGGTGGCGTTGGGTTCGTCCCAGGAAACCACCGTCGCGTCGGCGACGCCGGGTCCGCTGACGGGCTGTCCGACGACGAGCTGCGTCCAGTCCAGTCCGGTCACGGCGGTGAGAGTGGGGCTGCCCTGCGTGCTGGTCGCCGTGAAAGGGTCCGACTCGAAGGTCATCGGGCAGTACGGCAGATGCTGCGCGTTTTGCACGCCCGACACGTCATCCAGGTTCAGCGCCCCCTCCACCGCCACGGATTCGTATCCCGGGCACAGCTTGATCTCGATCTGCGTGTCGCTGGGTCCGTAGGTCAGCGCGATGACGTTGAGCACCTGCAGCAGCAGCGACTGGGCGTCGCGCGTCATGACGCGGAAGTCGCTGATGCCGGAGACGGCGCAGGTGGTGACGTTCTGGAAGGTTCCGTTCTGGATGGCGCCGCCGTTCAGCGCCTTCATTTGCAGCGTCACGGCCCACGGCTGCGAACCAGAAAGCGTCGTTCCGTTGAGCGACCCCGTAGCCTTGGGCAGCAGGATGTGGAAGCCGTCGTAGAAGATGGTGTTGAACAGGCGCGGCACGTCGTTGAAGGTGTTTCCACCGCGGTACGCGTTGCCGTTGCCGACGATGACGAGACCGCCCCACAGACCGGAGTCGTCGGGGTACACGCCGGAGACGGGCACGGGCACGAAGCAAACGGGCGCGTCGGTGTCGTCGTTGCCGCCGCAGTAGAAGCTGGCGCCCGTCGCGATGACGAGCGACGCGGGGCGGCGCCCGATCTGCGTGTTGTTGTACGCAAAGCGCACCTCGGTGCCGGGCGCAATGTTGAGGGACACGCCGGCGTGCACGATGACTTCGCAGTTCACCTGCACGATGCCGTACCACGTGGTGCTTGTGGTGATGTCTCCGTTCACGATGGTGTTGGGGATGCGGTAGGGGTGCAGCACGTCGGCGCAGTCAAAGGCTGTGAGGGTGCAGGCGCCGCCGTTGTTGATTTCGACGAGTCCCTGTTCGGGCGCCGGCACGTTGGCGGCGACGGTGGCGTTCGACACGTTGATGTCGTACTTGTTGGCGGCGTACATGTCGGAGGCGGTGATGAGCGGTCCTCCGAGTGCGTTGGTGGCGAGGTACGCTTCGCCGATCAGGTCGCCGGCATTTTGCACGGCGCCTTCTCCGAAGACGACGGGCACGCCGTCGGAAGTCACGTGCGCCTTGGCTACGTACGGCGCGCCGCCCTCGATGGCGAGACCGGCGCCGCCCGCGCGTTCGATCACAAGCGAGCTCAGCACGGATCCGGCGTGCAATCCGTACAGGCCGACGGCGGGGATGGCGGAGTTCGCGCCCGCCCATCCGCCAACTAGCTGACCGGCGCCGCGCACCAGCAGCTTTCCGACGGTGACGTTCCCCACGTTGAAGGTGTACGTCGCTGCCGTGGAAGCTCCCGTCGCGAACTGCAGCCACGGCGTTCCGTTCGCCAGCGTGATGGTCTTCGCCGCTGCGTCCCACGCCTGCACATAGCAGCCGCCCGCGAGCCCCGTCGCCGAAATGCCGTTGCCCGACACGAAGACATCCCAGTCCGCCACAACATTCACCAACTTGCTGGAGCTTGCGGTCCACGCCACCGCCCCCGCGACGCCAACCGTGTTGTTCGACAGGTAAATGCGCAGAGTGGCAGTGTCCACGCTGGTGATGGTGGTTCCCGCCGCAATCTTGGAAACGCCGTCGCGAATGTACATGCCCGCCTCCAGTCCGTTCAGCGCCGAAATCGCCGCCACCGTGATGTAGTTGTTGCCCGCTCCGGCCGACGTCGCCGCCCCGGTGTAGTACTGCGTGTACGCCGTAAAGGTCACCGTCCCGTTGCCGTACACCATCGCCGCGGCGCGGTTCAGGTGCTGGCACCCGGAGTCGCAGGCGTTGGAGGCGCTGCTGACGGGCAGCGACACGACGGTGCTGGAGATCGGGATCGTTTGGGTGGTGCTGACGGTGGTGACGAGCGCCTGGAAGGCGGCGCCGGTCTGCAGCACGCCGCTCTCTGCATCCACCATGGCGTCGATCGGTACGTGAATCAGAACCGCCGACGCGTTGGTGCCGTACTGCAGCGAGTTGGTCAGCACCGTCGCGCCCGTCGCTGCGCTGGAGGTGCTGGAGACCCACGCCCAGCGCGCGCAGCAGTTGGCGTTCACGTCCGCCGCCGTCGTGTCCTGCAACAGCCAGAAGCCGCCCACTTCATCCTGGTTGTCGGTCTCCGCGCCGTACGTCGCGTACGGCTCATTCTTGATCTTGGTCACGAGCTGCGTCGTCTGCGCAAAGTTGCAGCTGCGGTCCACGACGCGGAAGAACGCGCCCCACTGCGTGCGGCTTTGCGCGTTGGTCTGCGAGCCCGACACGTACGCGCTCTCAAACTCCTTGACGTTGTACGTCTCGAGCCAGTAGGAGTCGTTCAGGTTGATGGATCCGTCGCTGTTGTTGATGCGCACAAGCGACATTTGCCGCCAGTACGGCGCGTCCGGCACGCTGTTGATCGTCGCGGATCCGTCATTGAAGGAGCTGAGTCGCACGAAAACCTGCATCTGCTCCGACAGCGTGCACGCCACCACCGTCGCTTCGAACAGGCAGTCGTACCCGGTGTAGTTGGAGTTGATGTTGAAGGTGATGGTGCGCGCCTCCTTGTTCCAGCTGGATACGAGTGCGCATCCTTCCCAGCATCCGGCGCACACCTGCATGTTGGCGGTGAGGGCGGTCCATCCCTCTTCGCTCATGTACACGTTGGTGAGTGTGGCGCTTCCGTTGGTTGTGTCGGCGTTGAAAGTGAACGACGTCAACGGTCCGATGGACGCCAGCGGCACGCGCACCTCCGCGAAGCCCACATTCTGCCAGTAGAACCCCAGCGCCGAGAAGCCATCGGTGTTGATGTTGACGTACGGCGCCGCCACGTTGGCAACGAGCAGCGCATCCACCGTCGTCAGCTGCAGCCAGCTGCCGGTCTCGTTCAGGTTGATCGGGTACACGGCGTAGGAATCGTCAGTGGCGGCGATCTGGCAGTAGTTGGAGACCACCACCATCTTGTCCTGGATCAGCGGGCTGAGCTCGTCCACGCGCAGCAGCAGCGTGAAGCCGCTGAAGCGGATGTTGCTGGCGTTCAGCTGGCAAAGGTCCAGGTACGCCTCGTAGTGCGTTCCGAGCGCGATGTCGACAAAGTCGGTGGATCCGTTGGCGGCGGTGCGCACAAAGAGTCGCACGGGGTCGAGGCTCTTAGCGGTTCCGTTCTCCACGTAGTTGGCGACGATGTACAGTTCCGACACGCCGGAGGCGTCGACGACGCACCCGAGCGGCACCGCCACGCGCTGCCCGATCGCGGCACACAGGAAGGCGTGCGCCCCCTCCAGGTTCGGGACCACGGAGTTGACGAGGCAAACCTCCGCGTCCAGCAGCGACGGTTGCACGACATCCACGTACTTGATGAAGGCGCAGTTGACGCTCTTCCACTGCTTGTTGCCGCAAAAGTCCTCGTCGCGCAGCGCGAGACCCAGCAGCGCGGACGAAAGGTTCTGGCGGTACAGTTCGTCGCCCATTTCGACGCGCCCCTGCCACACCGACGTTTGACCGACGCGCCGCAGCGGCACGCGAATGCCGGTCTGCGTGAGGGCGTCGTTGGCAAAGTACGTCAGGAACGCCAGCAGCTCGTCGATGCGCTGCGGCACGTTGGCTCCGTTGTATTCGTTGCCGCACTGCACCTCCACCTGCACATCCACAAAGTCGCCCGCCGCCACCGACTCCGCCCCCGGCGTCACGGGCACCATGGTACCCGCCCACGCGTCGTTGCTGGTCGGGCGCGTGCGCGTTTCGGCGTTCTGCACCAAGAAGTCGCCCGACTCGTTCTCGCGCTTGACGCCGTTCAACGTCGCGGTCTGCACCACGCGGTAGTAGCCTTTGGGCGCAATGCGAAGCAGCGACCCGGTGATCGTCGTCCCCGTAAACGTGGGCGCGTTCATCAGAAGCAACTCCGATGCATTCTGGCGCACCGACCACGCCGCCACCGCGCCACCCGGCAACGGCCCCGACACCGTCACACCGATCGTGCGCGCATTGTTCAGCGCCGCCGTGCCACAGAAGCGCACCACCGGCACACCGTAAGGATCCACATCCGGGTCCGTCAACGAAAGCCCCACCGCCAAAGAGTTGTACACGGTGAAATCAATCGCGTTTGTCACTCCAAACCAGCGCTTCACGTTGATGGTGTTCTGCTGGAAGGCATTCAGCGTCACGGACCCGGTATCGAAAGCGTGCGAGATCGCATGCCACACCTTGGTCGGCGCCTGCGCAAACGGATAACCCTCTCGCAAGTCAAAGTACGTAAACGTTCCCTCTTGGCTTTGCGAAAACAACGTCACCAACCCCGTCAGATTTTGACCGGGCACCACTGCACCGTAGTTGCCCACCGTGTTCACCGTCAAACCGTCCAGATAGATGCCGTTCTGCACGTACTCCACCGTGTCCGTTTGCGACGTGGCCGTGTCCGTGCTGTTGTAGTAGTTCAGCACGAGCGACGACACGCGCACCTTGCGGGCAAGATTCACCACGCCAACCGGCTGATTGGGCGGCGTCGGCACCTCCAGCAAAATGCTCACATCCACCGTCCCGTCGTTGTTAAAGTTGTCGATGTCGTACGCATACGCCACCAAGTTGCCCAAGTCGTCCACGAAGGCATTGACATACTCTTGCGAGTTGCCGTTCGAAAACATCATATTGATCGGCGTCGCGTCATTGTAGTCGTTGTCGTCGCCTCCCGCAATCAGCCGCTTCAGCACGCGAACGCGCACCAGCGACCCCGCCGGCACAGACTCGCAGTCCGACACCACTCGCCAGCCGGTCTGCGAAAACCAAGAGACTTCCACAGACTGCACGTCGTTCTGCACAATGCTCGCAAGGTTACCCATGACGATAACTCAAACGATCGTTCACTGTGCGAAGAGAGGGGTGTTTTGAATATAACGCGTTGTCACGAAAGTGTAACTCACACCGTCGTATGAGGGAGTCGAGGATATATTCGACGTGCCGATATGTTGTTTCGTGACGAGTTAAAATCAAAAGCTATCGGTGGGGGGTTCGTCGTTCGATAGGTTCTTGCATGTGGGCTCCGGCGCACGACGAATCTGATTTGAGTGGTTCGGCGGTATCGTTTGGCGAGGATAGTTCGTGGTTGGTGCCTCCGAGTGCTGGTTCATTTTTGGGTGGTTATGCGGGTCGTCAGGCGGGGGTGTTGTCTTCGAAGCCGGCGCAGGGTGGCGATGTGGTGGGTGTGCGTCCGATGGATGACGCAGCTTTGCGTGTGGATCCGATTTACGAGGAGCGTATGCGTCGCGCCTCGTTTTTGCAAGCGAAGGCGATCACGCAGGCGGCGCAGCAGTCGAACCCGCGCGGCTTGCCGTTGTCGGGCGTGGTGATGGAGTCGTTTCCGGGTGCGGATCCGGAGGGTGCATCGTTTCAGAACAGTACGCATCCGTCGACGGGGCAGAAGTTGTTGAACCCGGCGTGGGAGCACGTGTTGCGTTACGGTTATCGCGGCGTGCACCCGGACAACAGCGCCGTGTTGGCGCAGGACGTGCAGGCTCGCAGTCGCGACCACCTGTTGGTGCCTCCTTTGACGGCGCGCGATCGCCTCATGTCGATGGTGCTGCGTGCAACTTCGAGTCCGGGGCAGACGTACAGTCCGCACATGAAGCCGCTGGGTCGTCGCGTGGCGGAGTACACCGACTCCCCGTACTTTGCAGAGAATCAGTTGTCGCACGTTGAATCAGACTACGTCTTTACGACACAGAAATCGTCGTGAGTTCGTCGGGTTGCGCTGCGCGTGAGAGAATTCAAGTGTCGAAGACACGTAGAATTCTCGAGTGAAACACGCCGTACTGAGCTGTTCCACAGTGACGTTGTTGGCGTGTTTGCGCGCGTTGTCGTCGTATATAGAATAAATTGTGATCGATTGCGCAAGTATATGATGTCGGCTCCGTGGTCGTTCACTCGCTTTCAGCGCGATGGCTTCTGCGATCTGTTGGTGGTGGTGTTTCATACGGAGTTGACGGAGGCGAGCATGACGATGTTTTTGCACGCATTGAACGATGCGGTGGATTGGGAGGGAACGGTGTCGCGCGGCGTGCGTTTGGGTTTGTTGATTGACACGTCGAAATTGGGTTCTCCGCCGGCGGTGACGGCGTTGCAGGTTCGCGACTTTATGAGTCGGAATCGCGAGAATTTTGCGAGATGTTCGACGTGCACGGTGATTATGGTGCGCAGTCGCGTCGTTCGATTTTTGTTGCGCGGCGTGTTTATGGTGCAGGAGCCTGCTCGTCCGGTGGAGGTGTGCAGTTCTGTGTCGCACGGTTTGGAGCTTTTGTCGCTGCGCTACAACGTCGTGATGCCGGACATCGAAGCGTTGGACCGTCTCGGCGTCAAGTTGTCGGACGACGGCGTCGCCTCCGAGAATGAGCACTTTGAGCAAGCTTCCGATGCCACCGCCTAGATTGCAAGCGAGCAATGCACATATCTATAAGCACACACACACACACACACACACACACACCCCTCGTACATCTCTGCGTTGCGTCTCGTTTCAAGCGTCGAGGTTAGATTGACGTACCTAGCTCGCGCGGTCATGACTCACCTTCCTTCGTCGTGTGAGTGGTGTGTGTTTGGTGGTGTTGGGGTGTGTGTGTGTATGTGTGTGTTTGGTGGTGTTGGGGTGTGTGTAGATATAAAAGACACCAACACATTCAGTTCTTGTCGCGAGTCGTCGCTTCTGTCCGACCTCGAAGAACATGCCGGCCTTGAACACGCAGTACATTCGTTTGAATTTGTCCAACAACCCGACGGTGTCGGGCACTCTGATTCAGTTGAACCTGAAGGGTGCGTTGGATTACATTTTGTATGGTTTGAACGGCAAGAAGGTGTCGTTCTGGTGGAAGCGCCACACGGCGGTGTCGTCGTTTGCGGTGGACCAGAGCTTCCAGAACTCGACGAACGGCGGCATTGCTGGCCGTACGATTGAGTTTGTGAAGGAGCGTGCGGCGGATCTCGCGAAGAATGATTTCGGTCGTGCGGTGTTCCCGGGTATCGGTGTGATTGGTAATGCGCAGACGGGCGACAATGGCAAGATTCTGCACAGCGACATTGATCTGCCGGAGACGAACCTGCAGGAGCCGTATTTCTCGAAGAATGCGGGTTACCAGTTGTATGAGCAGTTGACCCTGACGATCGGTTCGCAGCCGATGCAGCAGCATGTGTGGTGGTCGAACCAGATTGGTTTGGATCTGCGCACGCCGGCGGGTCGCCGCATCTACGAGATGGTGGGTGGCTGGGATGACATTTACACTCGCATCCGCCGTTCTCGCCAGCCGCAGATCTTTTACACGCCGTTCCTGTTCTACTACACGATCGAGACTTCGACGCCGCTGCGTTTGATCAGCTGTGCGTTCCACTCGGTGAAGACGACGCTGACTCTGCGTGGCATCAAGGATTTGATTGCGTTCCCGGTGTTTTCGGATTACACTGTGAATGACGTGTATGTGCATTTGCCGTATGTGCCGACGATCAAGGATGACCCGGATATGTGGTCGGTGTCGTTGTACTTGGGCGACAAGGTGCAGAACTCGGACGTGGAGGTGACGATGTTGACGGAGTATGTGTACCTGGAGCAGGCGGAGCGTCTGCACATGGCGAACACCCCGATGTGTGACATTATGGAGCAGCACACGTGCTGCGAGATTACGTACACGCAGTCGGTGGCTGCTTCGGAGCCGGCTCGTTACGGTTCGACGCAGGAGTTTACGCAGGACATGCACTTCAACGTGCCGATCAAGGAGTTCTGGTTCCAGGTGGCGCGTGAGGCGGATGAGGCTGCGAACCAGCGCGGCAACTTTGACGGTGTGTATGACCCGGTGACGGGCGAGATGCAGGATCCGATCAGCTACTTGGCGATCCAGTTGAACTCGAACTTGAAGATTCTGGCGGACCCGATCTACTTCCGTTTGGTGCAGCCGTACCAGTACCACACTCACTTGCCGACGGGCTACTTCTATGTGTACTCGGCGGCGATCGACCCGGAGAACCTGAAGGCGACGGGCACGATCCCGGCGGGCAAGTTGGATTCGCTGCAGATCTTGATCGGTCTGCGCGGCACTTTGTTCACCGCAGACTCGCCGCAGGTGTACGTGCGCATTTGCGCCGTGGGCATCAACTTGGTGTGCTACTCCAGCGGTCTGGCGACGAAGGCTTTCCTGTCGTAAGTTTCGTTGGTCGAGCGCGTTCGAGGTCGACGAGGGGGTATCGAATCGCATTACACTCGTCGCTTTCGTTTGCGTTCGTTTCTCTGTCACGCGTGCGTCGTGTTGCGCTGCGCGTGAGAGAATTGAATTGTCGAAGACACGTAAAATTCTCGAGTAAAACCCTGCCGTACTGAGCTGTTCAACAGTGACGTGTTCGGGGTCGTCGAGTCGTTGCATTTCAAGTTGCTTTGCGGGGGCGAATTACATGACGTGTCGTGGCTGCGTCGGGTTGCGCTACAGGGGGCAACACTACAGCGGTGGTCGCTAATATTGTCCAACATTCGCCTCCTGTAGATTTGTGAGAAGCGGACGAGATAGCGCAAACGATGATACAGAAACGTTTTATGGTGCATTCCTCTACGTTTCCGCTGAAGCGTTTGCTCTGATTCGTCCGCACTGTTCGAATCGACTCATTTCGAAGTCGATGTGCGTGGACCAGAATAGTGTTGCCCATTGCAGCGAAGCGCCACAGTGACGCTGAAGATCCGTTTGTTTGCTGAAAAACGTACGCTTCTCACAAATCTACCAATATACATCGCTCTGGTATTTCTAGGGTCTGCGCGGCCGATCAGTCAATTGTGCGCCTTCGTCATCTTCGCTTTCGCTGCCGTCTTCGATGAGGGGTCCATGTGCTCCTCGAGCAGTAAGTGCACTACTTCGGGGTGTAAATTGTGTTCCTGCTGCGCTTTGTTGTCCAAAGGTTCGTTTTGTGAGTGCAGAATCTTGAGGATTTGCGGCGTCGGTCAAAGCTGGATTTGCGGCGTCGGTCAAAGCTGGATTTGCGGCGTCGGTCAAAGCTGGATTTGCGGCGTCGGTCAAAGCTGGGGCGGCGGCGGCGGCAGGCTGTAAGAATCTCGAAGCCGGTATTGGGATTGGCTGTTCTTCATCTGTCAGAAGCGGCAGAAGCGGCTCCGTTTGGTCGTCGAATCTTCGTCTTCCGGATGGCGCAGCTGTATGTTGATCATGTTGCAAGTTGCCCCGAATGCGAAAGATTGCGTCTTGTGCGTTGGATTCGTGTTGCAGTGCGAAGGTAGTGGATTGTAATCCGACCTGCAGTCTGCGCAATTCGTCATAGTTGGATCCCAAGTGTCGCGGTGTGAAGTTCATGGCTTGCAGTGATATGCGGGGGGCAGCGGCTGCCGCTGCTCTCGCGTTTCGCAAAATTCGCTCAGCTTCGTCGGCAGCGAGTTGATTGTATCGTGGCGGGCTGGAGGATCTTTTCCGCATCTGTCCTTTACTTTGTGCAAGGATAAAGAATAAAAAGGCTCTTGGACTTGAACATGGATTCGGTGTTGGGTGTGGCGACGAACGTGGTTGCGGCGCCGATTGGTGTCATGATTGGAATCACGGTGGTGGTTTTGTATGTGGCGATCGTTCCGATCGTGTTGGCGGACGACGCAAAGGCGGAGGGTCGCACGCGCTTGTCGAAGGGCGAGCAAAGTCGCCTTGCGTTGGCGGTGATGTGCACGTTGGCGGCGGGTGCGATTTTGATCGCCACTTCCGTTCTGATGGGCGGTGTGCTGATGATGCGGCACACGTTGACGGTGGGGGGTGCCGCGGCGCTGGCGGTGGAAGGCCCCAAGTTGATGCAGAAGCTCACGACGCAAGCCTCCATCATGTGCGGCGTTCTGATCATCATCATCATCACGTCGCTTGCCGTTTCGTGGAAGATGTACGTCGGCGACTTTTTGGAGTACGCAAAGAAGGAGTGGTACAAGAACAACAACAAGATGTTGATTGCGTCGACGACGCTGGGCGTTCTTTTCGCGCTCGCTCTGGTCGGTATCATTTCCGCGATGCAGTACGCCAACAAGTCGATGATGGTGGGCTCGTTCGGTTCCGGTTTCTTGAAGGGCATCCTGGGCAAGAGCGTGACTGCGTAAGTTCGTGTGAACAGTGCAGTGTCAGCGACTGCAAGAGGAAAAGCGACCGTTGCAGCTCTGTTGATCGGCGGTATGCAAATCTTCATCAAGACGCTGACGGGCAAGACCATTACGTTGGACGTGGAACCGAGCGACACGATTGAGAACGTGAAGCAGAAGATTCAGGACAAGGAGGGCATTCCGCCTGATCAGCAGCGTTTGATCTTTGCGGGCAAGCAGCTGGAGGACGGGCGCACGCTGAGCGACTACAATGTGCAGAAGGAGTCGACGCTGCATTTGGTGCTTCGTTTGCGAGGCGGTGCATCGTATTAGAACAATCGATTGTGTTTCATGTGCGTCGAGTTTATTTGAATGACGAGTTGGGTTCACGTGCGCTTTTATCGCCGAGGGGTCCATCGTTGTGCGGTGCCTCTGCCGGCTCCGTTGCGCATCCATTGTGGCGCTCTGCCGGCGTTGGGTGCGGCGGGTAGTGGTGGCAGCATGAAGGCTCCTTCTGCGCTTTGTCCTCGCAGGGCGGCTTGTCGTCTGGCTCGCATTTGGTTTTTGGTGACGCGTGCTCGTTCTTCGGTGCGGTCAAAGAAGTAGACGTCGTGCAGCCACCACAGGAATGACCAGCACATTTTGTGTCGTCCGTCGACGTAGCTCAGGTCGGTGACGTAGTGCACGTAGATTTGCGACGTGACGGAGTTGGCTTCGTCGTCCTTGATGCGCACGAGGGCTCGTCGGTTTCCGGTGGCCATGGCGAAGACGCCCTTTCGTTTGGAGCGCGAGTCGCTGAAGAACTCTCGCTTCGGAATGATGCTGAAGAATTCGGTGTGGTAGTTGGCGATGGAGTCTTCGCGCGTGGTTTTGAACACAAATACGTGATGCGCCTGCATGCGCACGGCGGGCGGGATCATGAATTCGTACTGCACGGTCATGTAGGTTCCGATGCCCATGTGTCGTCCGTTGTTGATGAGGCGCTTAAACTCGCGCGTCTTGAAGAAGGCGGTGTCGTACGCCATGTCGTCCAGGTACAGAAACGACATGGGCATATTGTCTTCGTTGTACACGGTGGACATGTAATGACCAAAGTCGAGAAACATTTTCAGCAAGGGGATGGTGAGTTCGGGCACGATGAGGCTGGACGGCATGATGCGCGACAGTTGCTCCTGCCCCTCCGTGGTGGGGCACACGGCGAGTCCGTACGTGTAATACTTTCTGTGATGCAGCAAAAGGTTCAGCATCATGACCGACTTTCCGGACCCGGTGCCGCCGATGGCGATGTTGATCTTTCGCGGCGGGACTCGGCGCTCCAGCATGCCGGGCGCGTCGTTCAGGTATCCGATCGTGATGGGCGCGTCCTCGCCCGCCGCCCTGCCGCCGCCTTCCTGTTCGCTTTCATCGTCGCTTTCCTGTTCGCTTTCCTCGTCGCTTTCCTGTTCGCTCCCCTCGTCGCTCTCCTGTTCGCTTTCCGATCGCCTCGCCTCCAACTCGTAATCCTCGTCATCCGTCAGCTCCACGTCTTCATCCTGACTGCGCGATTTGCGAGACGCGCTCTCCCGCGCCTTTTGCATAAATTGCAAAAACGAAGAGGCAACTTCCGCGCGACGCATGGATCGCTACGTAAATGTACGTTTTGATTTGTAACACGTCGCTACACGTCGCTTTGGAGTAGCTCGGACGTTTCATCTTAGCTACGCATGTCGGTCCTCGAAACGACCGCTCCAATACGACGCAGTGGTCCACGCGATTTTGGTATACTCAAATAATTCGATTCGATCCGTGCGGACGACGTCGGTGCAAACGCTTCGACTGACACGTAGGAAAATGCACCACAGAACGTTTCTGCATCTTCGTTTGCGCTCGTCGCGTCCGCTTCTCACAAATCCACAGAAGGGGAAGGATGAACAAATTTTAGCGGCGACCCCCTGTAATTTCGTCACCGTGTGAAATCAGCGTCGATGCGTCGTCGTCGCGACGAGGACACGTGCGTGATTTGCTGCGAGTCACCTGCCCATCGCATCGTGTGTCCGCACTGTGCGATTGTGTCCTGTATGAACTGCGTGGCGCGGCGCACGACGTACCCGATCAATGCGTGTTGGAGTTGTCCGCGCTCGTTCACGCTGACGTTGGCGGACGCCGCCTCCGTGTCTCCGCGCTCGTTGTTGCACGCCCGCCTGCGCGCCTGGATCGGCAGTCAAAGTTGCGAAATGGATGACGACGCCCTCAATCACCTGTTGATCGGCGTGCAGGGCATCCGCATGTGCACCGAGGACCGTCCTGCGTTTGTGTTGCACGACGCCCAGCGCGCGGAGGAGTTGATTTCGCTCGACATGCAAAGTTTGGCTTGCGTGTGCGGCGTGCGCGTGTCGGTGTACGACATCAACTTTGAGGAGTGCATGTCGTTGTCGTGCTCGTGCGGGCGTTATCTTTGTGCTGTGTGCGGCACGCAGAGCGCCACGTCGGAGGCTTCGCACGACCACGTGCGCATGTTTCACACGGAGGACCTGTTCATGACGCCCAAAGATTACTTTGCGTTGCAGGTGTTGCGCGCGCAGGCGTTGGTGGTTTCGAGTTGTTGGTACTTGGATGTGGATGTAAATTCCATGTGGCTGATGTTGCGCGACGGGTTTCGCAGCTTGATGCAGCGCGCGGGCGACGCGTTGGATCGAGACGTGCAGCGGTCGCTGGCTTCGTTGCAGTGTCCGCTGGAGAGCGTCATGAAATGCTCGTGGTTGTCGACGTTGACTTCGACGTTGTACAGTTTGCGCGCATCTCCGGCGCAGAATTGCGCCGTGTTGGCTCGTTTGATGCCGTCGCCGGAGGAGACTGATCATATGGACGACTTTGAGTTTCTGCAGATGGGGGGCGGGTCGGTGCTGGGGTTTCTGGTGCAGTACAGTGCGGGCAGCAACGTGTTTGAGCACGCCGATTTGCTGCAGGTGATCGTGCGAAGCAGCGCGGCCGTGGCGGAAGTGGCGGAGACGGACGCTCAGCTCGCGATGCAAAGCGTGCCGTACGCGGTGTTGGCGGCGCTGGAGTCGGTGGTTTCGCGCACGCCGGCGCCGCGCCCCAACACGTTGGGGTGGATGTCGTGGACGCGCATGGCGTGCGAGTTGCTGTCCATGTCGCCGTTGCATGCGCGCGCGGCGCTGCGCGACGTTTTCATGACGTGGCGACTGTTGTTGCGTCAGCAGCGTTTCCCGTTGTCGCGCGCGCTGATGGATCGCGTGGGTTGCGGTGCCATGACGCACGACGTGCTGGAGCGGGCTGCGGAGTCGGACGAGGAGGCGGTGCAATTTTGGTTTGCGTTGCATCGACCGTTGGTGACGTCGGAGGCGGTATTGGATCGTTTTGTGCGTGTGTGCGTGGGCGAAGCGTCGGGTTCGAACGGCTCCTTGTTTATGCAAAGCGTCGTGGCGTTGCAGGAGAACGATGCCGTGTCGCGCGTGACGGACCGGGCGACGTTTCACGCTCGACTGCTGCAGTACGGCGATTTGGTGCATCCCTTTGCGCGACTGGATGCGGCGGTGCAGTCGGAGCCGGAGCCTTTGCGCGTGGCGTTGACGCTGCTGTACGACAAGCCGCGCGGCACGTATGCGTCGTTGCGTTTGAGCGATGTGGTGGTTGCGCGCGTGCAGCAGGCGTCGGAGTCGTCCTTGCAAGCTTCGATCGGCATGGCGGCGTCGATTCGTCTACGCATGTTGACGGCGTTGTTGGTGTGTCGTGACGGGTGTGTGCGGCAGTGTTCTGCGAGTGTGTGGGATATGTTTTCGTCGAAGGAGGCTTTGGGGGCGTTGCGCGCGGTGCACCGATCGTTGGGCGTCGACAGAAAGCTGCAGTGGCGATGGTTGGTGTCGGCGAGCGGCGTGTTGGACATGTACGTAAAAATGCAGGAAAGCGAGGGTTAAGTTCGTCGATGCGTCGCCGAGTTCATAAGCAAAAGAGGAGGTTGAAAAAGAATGGAGAAGGGTGCGGCGGCAGCGGCGGCGGCGGCTGCGTCGATGGATTCCTCGTCCGAGGAATCCGATCACGATGACGCTGCGTCGTCCTGTTCTTCATCCTCGTCTTCGAGTTCGTCGTCCTCCTGCTCTTCGGATTCGTCGGTCTCGTCTGACGATTCTCTGTGCGTCCGCAAATGTGCGATCGACTGGCGCGCCTTTCCGCAGGCGGATGTGTCGACGCGTCGCACTCTTCGTGCCTTTATTGCGTTCGAGAAGTTGCCTTCTTCCGTCGCGCGCCGCGTTCGCGCGTCGGGCTGCGCCAAATGGACGATGGAGGAGCTGGCGTTGTGGTTGCGCAACATGTCGCAGAACCCGCGAACGGGGGAGTCGATTCAGTTGCTGGGTCCGACGTGGACTTCTTTGCGGGACTGTGCGCGCGCGGCTGGTTTGATGCGCGGCGGAGCTTTGTGGCGCGAAGAGGAGGACGACGACGACGACAGTTCGGACGATTCTGACTCATCAACTTCGAGTGACGCAGACGGCAAAGATTCTTCGGTCGACGAAGGTGCCGCAGCTATGGCATCCAGTGACGACGACGACGAGGATGATGAGGATGAACTGGGTCATCGTCGCGTTCGAACGCTCACGTCTTCGAGATCGAAGTCGCGCACCGGCGACGCCAACGATTCATCTTCTTCTTCTTCAGAGGAGGAGGAGGAGAAGCGTGCTGGCGGCGACAACGACGTGGCGAACGACAAATGGAAGCGCATGTACGAGCGACTTCTGCAGCAAACGCGCGAGAGTGTGTCGCGCCGACAATCGCTCGGGGCACCTTAAGTTTGTCGGAACCTTTGATTGTTACGGCTCTCCGTCACGTGCAAACAGGTCGAGATCTTGTTTTCTTTGCGCGTTTCGCATCGCTTGAATCAGTTGCGTATAGAGTTCTTTGGATATCTCCCCAGATGGCGGCACGGCGACCGTTGTCTGTGAAATCCGATTCATGTGCGCCACCACCTTTCTGGCGTGCTCGTCCGCTCTCGGTTTCAATTCTGCGCGCGTGAGGGCTACAATGTTGTCAAACAGTATGCGTTTGATGGCAGCTTGTTTGTGCAAGTGGAAGGCATGATCTTGATCCATGGTTTGGATTTGCGTCAGGACTTGATCAAGATCATCTTCGTCCCTGTCTCCGCCCTGCAAGGCGTGTGTCGACGTATACGCCCCCATGTTGTGTTTTACATTCATAGCGTCGGTGACGAGTCTGCCTCTTGTTGTGCAGGATCATGGTTAAAAGAGACAACGCGTTTCAGCAGATTGCATAGCTGCTGCATTATGGGTCAGAAAAGTTCGAAGACTCTAAAGGGCGGTTTGACGGGTCAGGAACTTGGTGAACTCGGCAACGCGTTTCAACGTCAAGAAAACCCTGTTGATTTTCTGCACAGTCTTCAGAGATGGTCAAATGGCGTCCAAGCTCGTTCCTACAATGATATGATTGCATACTTGGATCAATTGATGCAACAGTTAAATGCACTAGAGGCAGACGTGGAGCAAATTCAGCAGCTTGAGCAACAGAACGAAGCTTTACGAAATCAAGTAGCAGCCCTGCAACAAGCTGCTACCAAGCATGCTGTGGCTCTTCGAGCGCAAGCGGATGCGCATGCAGCGGCTCTCGCACAAAAGGATACTGAAGCTGCCGATGCTCGGGCTCAATCGGACGCGGAATTAGCGCGCAGACAAGAGGAGATAGAACAAAATCGAAGAGCAGCTGAAGTTACAGCAGCACAATTGCTTGCGGCTCAAAGAGAGTTACTGCAATCGCAACAGGCTCTTGCAGCTTTGCAAGAGCGCTACTCGGTTGAGCGTCGCAACGACATCATTCACCTGCTTTTGAACGAGATGCGTCGCTTGAATGTGACTTCGAGTCATGTCGATGACGTTCAACCTTACTTTGTTCAGTTTGGAAATTGTATCGAGGGCATTTGGAAGGTGGCATTGGGTGTAGATCCTAAGCTGAACATAACGCAAATTCGCAGTGGCTGGACTTATAGAGCTATCATGGACGCAAAAAATGCAGGGGCTGTTCAGGTCAAGCAATTATACGATGTTTTTTGGAAGAATGTCAATGTCGACGATTATGCCCCTTTGATTGGTGCTGAATATCCTGTGGATGTTGGAGCTGTCGGTCCCGTGTATGACAGACGTCCAGGAGATAATGAGAATTACAATGCGGTTCCAGCGGGGACGGCGATTGTGCCTTTAAGACAAGCTGGACGTGGTGCTGGACGTGGTGCATTGGGTGCAGCGGGTGCAGCGGGTGCAGCGGGTGCAGCGGGAGCAGCGGGAGCATTGGTACCTAGACCTAAAAGAACACAATTACAATATAATGTGAATGGACAAGCAAAGACTACACAGGTCGTATTCCCGCTTGGTACAACTCCGGCCGCAAAACAATACATAACTCAAGTATTGGCAAGTAGCGTTAACTTTATGTCCGATGAAACTGCGGTAGCAGTCATCGATACAATGATGGATTATTCCCCCGAAATGAACCGAGTGAACAGCGCCCCATCCGCGGCGGATTTCATCGGGCGTGTTGCTGAACTAGTAGGGTAGCAAGAAGGTCAAATTGTAATCGCCTAACAAAACGATCGTGAGTTTGACGTCGAAATGTCGCGCGATTCGAAGATTAGCTTGTCTCTTCGATTTTCAAATGTGCGGGCGTCGAAAGGATCGCTTCGTTACGAAAAGTTGCGTAACTTCAGTAAAGAAGAAGGATGTCGGTGGACTTGGGGATCGTTGCATATTATTACGATCGTGACACCGTGACTTCGATCAATACGTCGGGTGTGGATGACGCCGCGATGGCGTTGATGCGTGTGTTGATGGGTGGAGCTTCTGCGTCGTCGGGTGCTTCTGTTTCGTCGGGTGGTGCAGGTAATCATCAGGAGGCGCTGGATGCGTTGCGAAATCTCATGATGGGTAAGATTGATGCATCGGCAACCGCTCTGCGTCAATCGATCGGTTTGGTGGGTAACGACGTCGGAGCCTTGCGCACGGAAGTCGCTGGTTTAGGTCCGCGAATCGCCGCCGCATCGAAGGACGGTTCTGACGCGAAGGACATGGCGACGCGCGTGGAGGCAGCTTTGCAGGTTTTGCGCAACGCCGGATACGTGACGCGCGTCGACGCCGACGCAGCTTACGCAGCAAAGAAGTCTGTGACTGGTCTTGGTCATGCAATCGGCAAGCTGCGCGGTCAGATTGTCGACATCACTGCGCTACTGGAACGTGTTAATTTGGATCAATTGGCGCAGGAGGTTGAGGCTCTTAGAGGTCGCCTGGACGCTCAAGATGGATTGGTGGAGCGCATCCGGCAAGCGCACGAAATGGTGACGAATAATCTTATGCGAGGCTTGTCGACCGCGACGGACAACGAGTTGGCAAGGATTGTTGATTTCCTGGAATTCGAATACGGAGTTTTAGATAGGATGGGTTTGAACGATGATGAATTAGAACAACGCAAAGACAACATCGCTAGAGCGTTGAGTAATATCGGTACATCCATGGAACTTCAAAACATTCAACGTAGAAATCATGATTCTTATGTTGAAGCCAAAATCGCTCAAATCCGCGATGAGCTGGTGCGTCGACAGGCTGCCTAAGCGACAAAAGAATGTACATGTGTGGCTGCTGAAAAGTTGTCCAACCTTCTCCACCTGTAGATTCGTGAGACGCGGACGAAATAGCGCAAACGATGATGCAGAAACGTTTTATGGTGCATGTATCTACGTTTCAGTCAAAGCGTTTGCTCTGACTCGTCCGCATGGTACTAATAAACTCATGTCGAAGTCGATGTGAGTGGACCAGAATAGTGTCGCCCACTGCGTCAGGTTGGACCGATAGGTTTGAGGTCCATTTGGACCGAGAAAACCTCGAGTAAAACCTGCCGTACTGAGCTCGCGCAGCGCCACAGTGACGTGTAGCTGCGTCGGGTTCGTCGGGTTGCGCTGCGCGACTCGACGCACGTCGCTTTGGAGTAGCTCGGAGCGTCGCGATTTCCACGACCTTTTATCGGACCTTTCGGTCCTCAAAAGGTCCGCTCCAATACGACGCAGTTACGTTGGGGCGGGCCTTTTGAGGAACGTCACGCGAAGTTAAGAGAGTGTCGTCGCTGTGAAAAGCAAAAGCGGCGCGTATGGAGTATACAGTTTACAAGTTTGATTCTCGGGTGCCGAACGTGCACCCTCGTGTGTGGGGAAAGGGGGCGTGGATTTATCTGCACACGAGTGCGTTGACGTATCCTTCGGATGACGATTTGAGTTTGGAGGCGTCGAAGCGTCGCGTCGCGTTTCGTCAGGAGTTGCACGATTTGCCGTTGGTGGTGCCGTGTTCGGAGTGTCGCGGGCATTTGGCGCAGGAGTTGAGTAAGGTGAACATGGATGCGATCGGTTCGTATGACGCGTACAATTCGTTGATTTTGTGGTTGCACAATCAGGTTCGGTTGCGTCAGGGCAAGTCGGCGATGTCGGTGCCGGATTTGATGGCGTGGCTGCAGAAGGAGGGTTTGGAGTTGGGTGCGGACTGCGACGCGTGTGCGATCCAGCCCGCCTTGCGCTCCGAGAAGCGTCGCCCGAAGTTATCTTCCGCCGAGTCGTACAAGGTGGCGACGGTGGTGTTGTCGGTGGTGCTGGCGGCTTCGTTGTTGTGGGCGGCGGGTTCGTACGTGACGAGTCGTCGCCGTCGCCGCAGCTAGCGAGCCTCGTTGTGCACCTCCACGAGCGTCGTCATCATGGCGGCGCGCGCTCGTTTGCTGGGTGCGCTGGTGCTGGTGTCGCTGACGCGTCGCTGCGTGCGGTCTCTGCGTTCGCGCGATCCAACCGCAAAGTCGCCCACCGTGATGCCGAGCGGCACGAGCACCGTGTCAAGGCAGTTGGGCACGCCGCCCTTGTAAAAGCCGCGCACGATGCCCCCGATGCGCCGCTGCTCCTTATCGCTCATTTGACAAACTGTTTCCGCGCTCGTGAGCAAAAAGCGCGTGTAGCAGTACCGATCGATCTCGTGATAGTAGGCCTCGTTCATGTCGCTTCTTCGGCAAGTGCGTTATCGTCACGTGTCGTAAAGTGTAGCCCCGAGCTACTCCAAAGCGACATGTGGTTGCACAATTGCAAAGTGTGAGATGTCGTCGTCGCCGTACACGTTGCAGGAGTTGTTGCAGGAGTTGGGTCAGCGCGTTTCTTTGCAGGACTGGTCGAGTGCGGCGACGTTGTCGTTGTCGGGTCTTCGGTCGTTTCGGGATGCGGCGGAGCCCTGCAGTGAAAATTTGTTAAAGTTGTATCTGCATGCGTTGTCGATTCCGGATCGCGACGTCATGTCGTCGAGCACGCAAAGTCTGTTTGCGGATGCGCTGCGTGCCGCCTTGTCCTCCGACGCATCCGTTCGGCCGTCGAACTCCATGTTGGCGGACTGTTACAGCGCGTTAACATTTTACAACCTGGAGGTGTGTCGCTTTTCGGAGTCGTGGCTGTGTGCGCAGCGAGCAACGATTCTGTACAACAACGTGTTGGAGCGGAGTGTGCCGATGGAATTGACGTCGGTCAGCGCGCTGCTGAACGCTCACTTTCACCAGCCTTTGCAGGCGTTGGCGTTGGCGGACGTCGTGGCTGCGTCTGCCCCCTTGTTGGCGTCGGAGGAGTTGATGATGCAGGCGGCGCGCGTGTTGTCGTACTTTGATCTGGGTCACGACGTGATGTCGCGTTCGTTTGCGCATTCTGCGTACGACAATTTGGATTCGTTGTTGGCGGCGCCGCTGGATGTCGGCTTCGGCGTGCACCTGTGTTGGGTCTACTTTTGCATCATGCAGGCGGAGATGGCGTCGCTCATCAGTCCTCGCGCGCCGCTGCGCTCCTTCAAAGATCACGTTCCGCGCGTTCGATCTGCATCGCAGCAAAGCAGCGCGGCGCACAGCGTCTTCCATCTGTTGTCGCGCACGCTGATGCAGCTGCAGAACCCAACCAACGCCGACCAGGCTGCCACTGTGCGCGTGCTGCAGGGCATGCAAACCGTCCTGCGCGCTCTGCACGCGATCTCGCACGCTCCTGCCCCCTTTTCTGCGTTGGAGCTGATTCCGGACTCTTGCGTTGATGCGCCTTCGTGCGACGGTGCATCGGTTCCGATGTCTCAAACATTGAATTTGTTGACTGGCTGTCTGCGCGGCGTCAGTTTGTCGGAGTCGCAGATGCGTTCTCTTCGCGAGGCGACGCCGTCTCCGCGGATGTTTCGCTTCTACGTGTCGTTGCACCAGGGCATGACGGCGCAGCGAGCCGCGGCTTCGAAGGCGACTGCGGCGCCGGACGCGGCGGGTTCGAAGCGTCGCTCAGACGACAGCTACGAGGAGGAGCACGCGCCGCCGCACTGCATCGTGATGTGATGATTTTTTCGCTCCGACGACGACGACGCCGTCGCTTTGCGTCGTATTGGAGCGACCCTTTCGAGGCCCGCAAGGGCCGATGAAAGGTCGTGGAAATAACGACGTACAGAGCTACTCCAAGGCGACGTGGAGTAGCTCGTACGTTTCATCTTAGCTACGCGTGTCGGTCCTAGAAACGTCCGCTCCAATACGACGCCGTCGCATATATCGAATGTGAGTGTCGAAAGCATGCAGATTGCTAAGCGTGAGGGCATGATGTCGGTGTTGTCGCTACTGTTGCGTTCGGGATCGGTGTGTGTGTTGTGTTTGGCGTTTTGGCAGGATTGGGTGTGGTCTCGTTCGATGGAGGATGTTTGCGAGATGCGTCACGAGTTGCAGCGAATGTATCGGGAGGCTGCGTCTCGGTCTCCTCCGTTGCGCACGGTGTTGGACGGTCAGGATCCGATGTGTGTGTATGCGGAGGCGGAGTTTCAGACGTGGAGTCGTTTGTCGCCGTTGCCTTTGTGGGTGGAGTTGCGTCGTTGTGTGGATTTTGTGCACCGCGCCTCGCCGCTGTTGGACCAGGAGGTGGCGCGCGTGTATGCATCTTACTTTGCGCGTTTGCGGGCGCGTCGCGGCGCTCCTTGGATGGGGACGGTGCGACGTCCCTTTATGTTGGCGCTGGTGAGTGCGTGGTTGTACATTGGATCCGAGTTGTTGTTTGGGTGAGTGGTGTTGTGTGGTTTGTCAAACGGAGTCTTGTCGATGTTGCGCAGCGCCACACGTCGCTTTGGAGTAGCTCGGAGCGTCGCGATTTCCACGACGTTTTGAGGACCGACATGCGTAGCTTAGATGAAAGGTCCGAGCTACTCTGAAGCGACGTGTATAAAAAGCAAAGCGTCCGCATCAGTTGGTGTTGGTGGGCGTCTTTTCGCAAAATATTTCGGGGGGTGTTATGATCATGTACGTGGGTCGTTTTTTGGATTGGATGCGTGAGCACAATGTGGAGTTGTCGGCGGGCGAGGAGTTTGAGGCGAGGTTGTCGGTTTGGATTGCGAACGACAAGTTGATTGAGGCTCACAATGCGCAGGGCAACTTGACGTCGTATCGTTTGGGTCACAATCGTTTCAGCATGTGGACGCGCGAGGAGTTTGCGTCTCGTTTCTTGACTCCGATGGAGTTGCAGGGTGTGAATGACGCCCCTTTGTTGCACGTGGATTCGCCGTCGACGTTGGTTCCGTCGTCGTTGGACTGGGTGTCGCAGGGCGCCGTGACGGGAGTGAAGGATCAGGGCAGTTGCGGTTCGTGTTGGTCCTTTTCGACGACGGGTGCGTTGGAGGGTGCCTATTTCATTCGGAACGGCAAGTTGGTGTCGTTCAGCGAGCAGGAGTTGGTGGATTGCGACGGTCTTGATGCGGGTTGCAACGGTGGTTTGATGGATCGCGCCTTTCGTTGGATTCGAAGCAACGGCGGTTTGTGTACGGAGGGCGCGTATCCTTACGTGAGTGGATCGACGCAGAAGGCTGGTTCGTGCGCCAAGAGTTTGTGCACGTCGGTGAGCGGCAGCGCGGTTTCGAGTTGGGTGGATGTGTCGTCTGATTCGCAGAGTGCGATGTTGACGGCGGTTTCGTTGCAGCCGGTGTCGGTGGCGATCGAGGCGGACCAGGCTGCGTTTCAGTTGTACAAGAGCGGCGTGTTTACGGGTACGTGCGGCAGCAATCTGGATCACGGCGTGTTGTTGGTGGGCTACGGCAGCGACGCCGGCGTGGATTACTGGAAGGTGAAAAATTCGTGGGGCACGGGCTGGGGCGAAAGCGGCTACATTCGGTTGCAGCGCGGCAAGGCGCAAACGTGCGATCAGTGCGGCATCCTTTGCCAGGGGTCCTATCCGTTGTTGTGAGCTTCGACATGTCATGCCGTTTCTCAAATCAATGTAACTTGCACCTCTCCGCCCCCACGTCGCTTTGGAGTAGCTCGGAGCGTCGTGATTTCCACAACGTTTTATCGGACCTTTCGGTCCTCAAAACGTCTGCTCCAACGTCGCTTTGGAGTAGCTCGGAGCGTCGCGATTTCCACGACCTTTTATCTGACCTTTCGGTCCTCAAAAGGTCCGCTCCAATACGACGAATACGACGCACCCCTGTCACACGACGACGTGTAAAAAGCGTGCACCCGATGCGGGACTTGAACCCGCAACCTTAAGGTTAGAAGCCTTACGCACTCTCCAATTATGCTAATCGGGCATCCACAAGCTCGGAAAATATTTTAACCGTTATCGAAGCTCCTTATCGTGACCGTTCCACTGTGACGAGCCCCTCGCCCACTCGCCCACATTGACTATCATGTCGCTGCAAGCGGAGCTGGATGCGTGTCGTCGCTACCTGATTTCGCAGATGCAGGACGAGAAGCAGTGGCTTTTGAGCACGATGCAGCGAGTGGAGCGCGACTTGCGGCTTTATCAGTCGGAGTCGATGTCGCCTTCGATTTCGAACTTGCGTCGATTGCAAGCCTCCACGCAGTGTTTCATCTGTGAAGACACATTGTTGCGCTGTCTGTTGCGCTGCGTGGAGCTGCAGGACCGTATTGCGGATGCGATGCGCGCGTAATTGAATCGACTGTTTCTTACGTTGATTGATAGTTTCCGAGCGTTCTGCATCCTCCTTCGAATCTTTTAGGCAGTGCGAACGCGATGGGTGGTCTTTTTCCGAGCGCCGTGACGGGTCTCGGTGTTTCATCTTGCGTGATGTTGAAAAATTCTTCGTAGCTGGGAGTTGTTGTGGCATCTGAGCATCTAGCGATGGCGTCCGGTGCGTCAGGTCGCAGAAGTTGCAGCAGTGAGTCGCTGCACGAGTAGGCTTTCAGGTTGCGCTCTCGTTTTGCCAGCGCTTGAAGTTGCGCGACGGCGTCTTGTACGTTTTCGATGTCGAGGATTGCGTGCAGTGGCTGACCTGGGCTCCACTGTTCGATCAGAAACATTTTTGCGACGGAGATGGCTTCAACAAATTGTTTGCGTGTTTCTCCGTTTTCGATGCCGTCGAGGATGGTTTCGGGTGCGTCGCTTCGGTCGTAGTCGGCGCCGAGTGTTGTCGGTTGCAGGTCTTGCGCTTCGAGGTAGTCGTCCCTTTGTGCGGTGAGAAAGGCAAGCGCCATGAGTCGCAGCAGTCCGTTCTCGACGCCGTTGATGGTGTTAAATACCGCCGCCGTGAAGGAGTCGGGTGCCGTCAACGAAGTGTTCATGGCGAGCGCCATGTAAGCCATAAAGCTGAACGTTCGGAACGTGAACGTTTGCGCCGCTACATTTACGTCAACGATAATGCCACGCAGTGTGGAGGCGTAGTTGCTGGTGCGGACCGCAACGCGCGACGTGTACGGTATGCACCACGTGACGCGTACAACCCTCGTGCGAAGCAAAATGTGTTCGTTGATGTAGACAAAGTCTCCGGAGTCGGTCCTGCAGAACGATTTCTGCGGCGGCAGCGGTTGGCTAAGGTCTGTGACTTCGAGGTCGACGTCGGCGTTGCTGTGTACTGTTTGTACGACGTAGGAGACTTGCTTTCCGCTGGGCAGCGTGAGCGTGACGTTTTGTCCGATCTGCACGTCGGGTTGTTGTCGTTTGGGAAACATTTCGATGCTTTGAGATGTCGCTTCGAGATAGACAGAGTATGGCGTTCCGCTGCACAGGGTTTGCAGAAAGGCGTTGGGGTTGGGGTTTGCGGCGTATCTTCTTGACGGCGGCGCCCCCGCAAGCGTCGGGTATTCTTTGTACAGAATCTTGGAGAGCGCGTTGGGTGCATTCTGCGCGGCTGCCTTTTCGTACTGAATGAGGCAGAATGGGTTTCGTTTCCAGTACTGCGTCGGAAGGTTTGTGATAAGTTGCCGCAGCACCTTCAGTCCAAAGGCCATCACTGGTTTCAGTTGTGCATTCAGTTCCTCCATGAAATCGGCTCTTGCGTTGCGTTCCTGCGTTCGGAACGCAAGTTCGGAGCCAGCTTTGTCGATGCGTTCCTGCAGTTCATCCACGATCATCTTGTTGGCGGGCGTCGGATCTTTCTGAAACGTTTGCGTCGCCTCGTCTTGTTCGTGCAGCGCCGCTTGAATGCTATCCTTCAGGCTTTCGATGACGGATTTCAGCTGGTCGAGCGATTCGAGAGGGCGAAGCAAGCTGATTTTGCGTTCCTGGAGCAGTTGCTTGTAGTATTCGCAGTCCTGCATGTACTGCTCTGGAACGGCGCTTTGTGTGGCGGCAGCGAGCAGCATGTTGACGAGCGCGGCGTCGTGTTCTACATCCTGTTCTGCATCTTTTATATCTTGGTTCAGCTGTGCGTTGTACCATTCGGTGTGTTGCGTTCCTCCTCCAGTCAGGGCGAGTGCTTGTCTTGTGTACCGCAGGATGGCGGGGTGTAGAGGCGAAAGGTTGATGGTGTCGGGGATTTCTTGAAGAATGGCTTTCATGGCTTCTATGTCGTTTCGCGAGGTTGGCGTCGTTTGAAGCCGCAGAATAAGCTGCCGGAAGGCGGACGGTGGTGCCGCTCCTTTCGTGATTGCTTTTGGTGCGGCTTTTGCGGACGCGCTTGTCTTTGCGGCGGCGGACGTTCTGGCGAAGGAAGCGCCGGTTCTGGCGGTGAACGTGGAGGATTTGGCGGCGGCGGTGGCGAGGGGTTGGGCGGCTCCGAGTGCGTTGGTTGAGGAGGAGGGGGAGGAGGCGTAGGAGGATGGAGTTTCTTCGACAACGACCGCTCTCTTTTTGGTGGATGCTTGCAACTGTTGTGCAAAGAGTGTTTGTTTTGGCTCTGCAGCCTTTTTTGGCTCATCTTTGCGTCCGGGGCGTAGTGCGAAGGGTTTGCCTTCTGCGTTGATCACCTTTTTGGTCAGTTCCTGCATGAAGGCTGGCTTTTTCGGAAGCGCCGTCATGAAAGGCGCCGCCTTCTTTGGCTTCTCGGGTGCGTCGGCTTCGAGTGCGCGCCCACTTGTCTTTTTGGCGGCGGGTGGGACGTCGCGCACGAGATTGCGCGCCACGCCAGAGAAGAGCAACGGAAGGAAATCGTTGCCCGACATATCGCCCCTTTTTATTTCAAAGCTGCATAGACGAGATTGTAACTGTCAGAGTTGAATTCCATGCGGGATGGAGGTTGTCCAACGCCGTGGCGTCGTGTTAGCTCCGATTAAGGATGAGTTGAGTGTGTTGTGGCGCAGCTTGCCGCGTGACGCGTTGTTGATGGTTTGCGAATACGCTCGCCCTCGCCCTCTATTTTTCGAGCGAGTGGACGATGCGTGTTTGATGCGCGTGGTTTCCAAGGTGCGATGTGTGCGCGACGAATCTCTTCGTGTTCGTTTGGTGCGTGTATCTCCGCTGATGCAAATGTCCACGATGGTGTACAGTTTGCTGCACGAGTTGTACCCCGACATTTGGCAGGACTTGATGGATTTGATGCACGACTTCGAAGGCTCCTTTGCGTCGAGCGGTTTGCGTTGCGTGCACCGCGTCAGCGAGCGTTTGTCGACCGTGTTGGACCTGTTGGTTTGTGCGTTCTCCATCTCCATCATACCGCCGTCGGTGCAGTCGTACGTGTTGCGCTACATGATCTTGTCGCAGGTGGGTTTGCGTGCGTTGGCTCGTATATTGGTGATGTTGGAGGGAAAGGAGGAGTGGGAGGGGGAGGGGAAGGGGGAGTGGGAGGGGGAGGCAGGCTCTTTTCGCGACGAGTATGTCGGTTTCGCGTGTGGCTCTTTGCCGCGCGTGTCGCACGAGTGGAGTCGCATGTGCGAGAAGTCTCCGTTGTTGTACAATTTCGATGCGCGCGAGACTCAGTTGTACAGCATGTCGTTGAGCGACATGGGTGTTCCTCGTTGCAGCGCTTCTTTGCAGGCTTCGTTGAACGAGTTGCAGTCGTTGCGCGAATCTCCGGTGCCGGAGAAGACTCTGTTGGGTGTATTCCTGTTGCGCGACTTGCGTTGTCTGTTTCGACGCGGCGACGCGCGCGATGTGTCAGAGATCCGTTTCTACGAGCGGCGAGGTGACTTTCGTGTTTTGAGTCGTTATCCGTGGTATTCTGTGAAATCTCTGTAGTCGTTTCAGAGTGTTACGCGTTGAGTTGTTGCAGGATGTCGCGCGCTTGTTGGTCTGCCCATTCGTCCACGTTGTCGGCGTTGGTTTCGCTGTGGATCACGATGACGTGGTGTGGGTGTCGTTTGTGCAGTAGCCATGCGTCGTGTCGTTCGTGCAGTGCTTGCAGGAATCCGACGTCGACGGCGTTGGTTTCCGCTTCTCGCGCGCGCGCTATGACGCGTTCGGCGCTGCGTTCGGGTGTGGCTCGCAGGTAGATGACGGCGTGCAGTCCGTTGCGTACGGGTTGCAGCATGGTTTCGTGCGACATGAGGAAGGTCATGATGTCGTCGTACACGTGCATTTCGACTTCGTCGACGGCTCCGGTTCGGTGCAGATGTTTCATAAAGATTTCGCGATCGGCGTGTATGCATCGTTCCATGATGACGAGTTCGGGTTCTTGTCCGTCGTGTTGTGCGGCGTATGTTTCGATGCACCGGCGCAGGTGTCGCATGCGGCTGACGCACACGAACCACTGGAACATGAAGGCGTACTTCTGTGGGTTGTTGTAGTACATGGTGAAGACGGAGTCGTCACCGAAGATGGGGGTTCTCCATTCGTCCACGGGTTCCTGCACGACGAGTACGCGGCCTCTGCTCTGTCGCTCGATGGCGCGCAGCAGCGTGCTTTTGCCGCTGCCGATGTTGCCTTCCAGGGAGACGAGGCGCATTATGGTGACAAAATCGGAAGCTTCCGCGAACGGCGACGAATGCGTGTGTTTATTTTGTTTTTCGTTTTTCGTTTCGACGATCTTCGTTTAGATTCTCAGAGTTGCGTCTGCGTCGTATTGGAGCAGACGTTTTGAGGACCGAAAGGTTCGATAAAACGTCGTGGAAATCACGACGCTCCGAGCTACTCCAAAGCGACGTGGAGGCGGCAACGTCACTGTGGAACAGCTCAGTACGGCAGGTTTTACTCGAGAATTTTACGTGTCTTCGACACTTAAATTCTCTCATTCCAACCTGACGAAGGGTCGTCTGGGCGTTCTTGGTGCGCCCGGACGATGGCGTTGGTGAGAAGGTGAATGTTTAGTTCCGGGTGTGGGTGTGGTTCTCCGACGCGTCGGTATTCTTGTCGCAGCGTGTCGACGAGTTCTGCGTCTTCTGTGTGTTGTTGTTGTTGTTGTTGGTGTTGTTGTGTGTCGAGTAGGTTGGCGCGGATGGCTCGTTCGAGTGTGTGTGGGTTGGAGGTTTGTAGTGCGACGTGAAGTGGCAGAGCGTTCCATCCCTTTTGTTGGGCGTACTGCAGCACGTCTTCGTGTTGTAGGATGGAGAGGAGTGCGGGTGTGGGGATGTAGAGTTGCAGGTATCCGTCCATGGTGACGATTTCCTTGAGCCAGAAGGTGTGTGTGAGAACGAAAAGTCGCGGTTTGCCTTGCAGTGACTTTCCGTGATGGTTTTGTGTGTAGGCGCGCGCGATGGCGGCGGGCGAGCAGGATGTGTGGAAGGGGTACTGTGTCTTTCCGGCGCCGACGAGTCCGCACCGGTACAGTGCAGCGACGTGCAGTGCGATCCAGGGTGGTGCGGTGAGTGCGTCGTGTTGTAGCGGGCTGCGTTGCAGTTCTTCGAGTGAGTAGTGTTCTTTGGCGGCGGCGAGCAGAACGTCCGCCACGTTGCCGTCGGCGTGCAGCAGGATGGAGTCTTCGAACGCGCGCAGATGCGGCGCAAAGCCGCCGTCTCCCGACACGAGTACGGCGCACGTGTCTTCGTGGTTGCAGCGCTCCATTTCGCGTTGCAGCAGTCGATCGGCTGCGTTTTTGCCGGTGGGTGCGACGATGACATCCATGTTGTGCAGCGCCAGCGTGTCGATGAGTTCCTGCGTGAAGCAGCACAGTTTTCCGCATACGACGCCTCGTGCGGATCTGGCGTGCGGTCGCAGTGCGCGCAGTCTGGCCATCATGCCGTGCACGTCGACGCTGGCTCCGCTTCCGGTGTTTTCCGGGTCCCAGAAGACCACGACTTCGGAAGCGTGCGGGGGCATGATGTGTGAATTTGGGAATCGTGAGGGAAGATTCTTTGCGTCGATTTTCGTAACTCACGTGGTGCGTTCGTACCCGAATTGGAGCGGAATGTACATGTCGTCAAGTGGGTGCGTCGGCATCGATTGAATGGTGGTTGTCAGGATGCCGCGTTGCCAGATGAGTGGGAAGGTGGTGGCGTAGGTGATCAATTCTCCTTGCTCGTTAAGATCCCCGATTTGGCAATCGATTTGTTTGCGCATGGGTAGCAGTAGTCGCTGCAGCTTTTCGGCGCCTGTTGCGCTGACGATGTAGGCGTGCAGCTGGAAGAAGTGGTGTACGCGTTGTATGCCGTCGACTGACGCTTGGTGTGGCAGATCGCGGTTGAACACTCCGAGGTTGAAGATGTCAAAGTCGAGCGGCACGCGTTGCAGGTATTTCGACATGTTGAGGAAGGCTTCCTTGTTCCAGATGAAGTCGTCTTCAAGTATGAGTGCGTTGCGGCATTGGTCGTTGATTATTTGTCGGTAGGCTTTGAGGTGCGACATGAAGCATCCGACCATGCCGGGGCTTCCGAAGTCGGCGCATTTTCTGCGACCTCCTGTGACTTTGAAGTGTTGCAGTTGTTGCATGGCTTCTTCGGAAAGGTATTCGTGTGCTTGCGAGGGATCTTTGCGCAGGTCTACGGCGTCGATGCGTTTCGGTTCGATGCCGACCTCTTGAAAGGCCCTCTGTGCGCGTAGCCATCGATCGGGCATCGACGCCAGGTTGATGACGTACACGCCGTCGATGGGCACGCGCGCTTCTCCCTCTCGCACCCCGAAGGCGACGTATGTATCTTCCGCGAAGGTTTGCGACGTCGCCAGTCCCATCGCGGGTATATCGTTTGCGACCTGTTTACTTCAAACAAGAACGTCTCACTTCTTTAGTAGTCTACGTCACTGTGGATTTCGCTATCGTTGTCGCTGTGACCATCGAGTCCGAATTCGGATCGCACGGAACGGTCGGAGTCGTAGTCATCTTCGTCGCGCGCTCCGCCTCGGCATCCGCCGGCGAGCAGACTTTCGAGTTCCTGCATGGTTTCCTCCGCGACGGGTTCGCTGTTCAGGCAGCTGAGTATTTGCTTCGCCTCGCTGGACGGGCGCAGTTGCACGCGCAGCTTGCTTTGGTAGGTTCGATTCTTGCTGCGTCGGTGAATGTCGTGTTCTTCGATGCACTTGCGCGACCGGCGCAGCAGGTGCGCCCAGTAGATGGCTCCGAGTTTGGAGTGTCGCTTGGATCCGAGCGCTCGGTTGTCCTTTTCGGGCGTAAACATGAAATGGTTGTGCAGTTCGTCGGCAAGTCGTTTCAGTTCCTTGCGCACGTTGGATCGTCCGCTGTCTCTGCCGTGCAGCAGGAGTTCGTTCAGCAGCTCTCCGCGCGCGACGCGCACGACGTCGCCGCTCACCTTCTTGAGCCAGATCACAATGTTGGGTTCGGGCACGGCGATGGTGTACATGTGTTGGCGCGTGCGCACGCCGTCCTGTACATTTGTCAGTCGTTCGACGTTGACTTCTTCGATGGGCGTGAGCGACACGAGCATGCCGGGTTTCACGGCGTCGACGGTGTTGGTGTCGGCGTCGAAGGCGGCGGCCCCGTGCGCGATATCTTGGTCCTCGGCGTTGGGCACTGTGTCAGACTCTCCGAGTATCTGTACAAATCGGTTGGCAATTTCAAAGGTTCCGTCCGCCTTGCGCACCACCTGCGGCGCAACGATCGCCTTCTGACCAGATGCAAATTGGAAATACTTGGGGTTGGCGGCGATTGGGTCAATGGTTGCATTCGACCTGTTCGGGTCGATCAGTCGCTCGATGATGCTGTCTTTCAGTTCAACGGGCACGAGAAGCGTGCGAATGGGCGACGCCCGCACGTCGACGACGTTGCGATCCCCAAACTGGTCGTCGCGCAGCTGCTGATTTGTTTTGTCCAGTCTGCGCTGCGCCTCGAGCAGCATCAAGATGGCGAAGCGTTGCTGCACAAGGTACAGGTTGATGGCTTTGAGGAACAGCGGTCTGTGTTTGTAGCGTCGCGCAATGTCGAGTACGGAGCACGCCTTTGCGGCGCGCGTGCGTTCGACGACGAAGGTTTGCGTCCGTGCCCCTCCGCCGAGCGTTTGTTCGTCCTGCTCGTCCTCTGAATCGGTGATTCGGAGTCCTCCCTTCATGGCGTTGGACACTGTGCGCATAAAGTCTCCCTCGAACACGCGCACAACGTCATCCACCTCATCCTCGTTCTGCACCGTACTGAGTTCCTGCAGAAAATCGTCAATGTGGCTCGTCAAGTTGTCTTGGTTGACTTCGCTTTCGGACTTGTCGAGTTCGCAGCGCATTTGTGCGGCAAGGGTCACCTTCTTGCGTTCGGGCAGTGCGTCAACTCTCTGCGTGAGTTTCTGCTTAAACGCGTCACGGTGCGTTTGGTTATCGGGCACGCAGAAGTTGCCGGCGTTGGTTCGAAGCGGCGCCACTTTGTTCAGTACGGATCGCAGCACCGTTTGTTCGCGCGGCAGTCTGTATTCGGTGGTTCCGATGGGGCATCCGGCGTCGACGACGGCTCGGCGCATGCGCTCCCGCTTGGAGGGTGCCTGATGCGACCACTGTGGCTGAACATGTCGCTCCTTCAGGGCGCGGATGCGCTCCTGTCGCAGTGTCTCCAAGGAGCTATAAGGCCGGTACATGAAAGCGATGACGTTTCCTTTTATCTTGTACCCGTCACTGTGCAACAGCTCAGTTCGTCGGTCTACACTCGAGTTTTTCGGTGCTGCGTCAGGTTTGGAATGAGAGGTTTGAGGTTCAGTTGGACTGAGAAATCCTCGAGTAAAACCTGCCGCGCAGCGCCACACCGTCGCTTTGGAGTAGCTCGGACGTTTCATCTTAGCTACGTGTGTCGGTCATCAAACCGTCCGCTCCAATACGACGCAGTGACGACGATTACGGTGTCGTCAGGTTTTGCAGGGCGGTTCGAAGTAGCGCGGCGGTGGAGGATACTTGTCGGAATACGCTTTGGTGTTGTCGTTGTTGTTCTTCGGGTTCGTCGTCGTCGGGTGCGAGTTGCATGTCGAGAAGAGCCTGTGCGTTGGCTCTTTTTTCGGCGTGCAGTACGAACGCGAAGGCGTCGTCGATGGTGCTGACGGCGATGAGTCGGTGAATGTGTGATTCTTTCGTTTGTCCGATGCGGTAGATGCGAGCGACGACTTGGTCTTCGTGCGTCATGGGGTTGGAGGCGGAGGCGGAGTCGACGAGTACGAGATGTTGGCAGCAGGAGAAGTCGACGCCTTCGTTGCCGGCCATGGTGCTGAGCAGCACAACGTCGACGTCGCGCGCTCGGAAGGCGTCGACGACGGCGCCTCTGGCTTTCCAGTCCAGCGCCCCGGTGAACATGGCGACGCGCACGTCGGGCATTTCGTTTTGTAGTTCGCTTCGAATCGACTCGAGCACCGAGACGAAGCGACTTACGATCACGACGCGATCCTGCACCTCTCTGCAGATGCGCAGCACTTCCTGTCGTTTGGAGGCTCCGCACGTGACGAGTCCGAGCGCGTTGACGGCGCTGGCGTACCTGTCTCTGGCCTGTTTCATGACGAAGGGCGGCGCGTGTCGTTCGGAGGCGTCGATCAGTGCTGAAAGCGCCATCTCCATGCGTTCGTGGCAGGATCGGTACTGTTCCTTTTCTTCGAGGTTGAGTGTGATGGGGATGTCGATGTCGTGTCGCGTGGGCAGTTGAATGCCTTCGCTGAGCAGCGTGCGTCGCAGCAGCATGGAGCTTCTGAGTACGTGTACGACGGCGGCGCTGAAGTGCAGGTCGAAGCCGCTCCAGAAGTCTTCGGAGGCGAGCAGCGGGTGTTCCTTGAAGACGATTTGTGCGATGGAGCAAAGTTCCATCATGTGGTTGCAGACGGGTGTGCCGGTGAGTCCCAGTTTGGGTGTGTCGTGCGGGAATCTTCGCAGCGTTCTCCAGAGCGCGGAGCCTGCGCTGCCGGAGGCGCTGCGTCTTCCGTTGCGCGCCTTGTGCACTTCGTCCAGTATGATGAGTTGGAACGGCACGTCGGCAAAGATGGTGGGTCCGTCGAGTGCGTCGGAGTTGTTGGCGTCGGCGCGCAGTGTTTCGTAGGTGGTGAATACGAAGCGAGCGTGTCTGGCGGCGCCGGTGAGTTTGGCGAGTCTGTCTCTTCCAGCGTAGACGAATGTGTCGCGCGCCATGTCGACGCTTTTCCAGTGCCGCGCGATTTGTTCGCACCAGGTGGCGATGAGTGCGGAGTTGAGTACGACGAGTACGCGTCCGTGTTGTGTGTGTTTGGGTGCGTCGGGAAAGGTTCCGCACAAAAGCAGCACGGCGGTGGCGATGGCTTGGTACGTCTTGCCCATGCCCATTCCGTCGGTCAGCAGGAATCCGTGCGCCTCCGCGTCGCGCAGCATGTGCAAGACTCTCGGTGGGCACGCGTGCGTGTCGGGCACGCAAAGTCGGCGGTACACGAAAACGTCCAGCATGCGTGCGATGGAAACTTCTTGATGAGGTAAAGGAATCGTCAACGTGAATGCCGCGCACGCGTCTCGAACGTCTTCGCTCCGGATTTGTGGGGCCGCCGTCGTCTGCATCGGCGTTGGTGTATGCGTCGGCGTTGGTGGTGTCACTTTTAACGTGTGTGGTGGTGTGGATGAAGTTGCGTGTGTCATCGGTGCGTCGCGTTCGATCTCGGGTGTTGTTGATTCCGGGCGTGGGCGGCACGGCGCTGCATCAGCGCGACGGTTTGCTGCGTCGTCGCATGTGGTTTCCGTTGTCGTTGTTTGCCCCGAAAGACTTTTCGGTGGCGCAGTCGTGGCGCGAGCGTGTTCGTGTTCGCTACGTCAAAGAGTCGGGCGACTGGTCGAGTTCGTTTGCCGTGGAGATTGATCGCGACGTGCGTGCCGTGCGCAATTTGACGAGTTTGATTCGTTCCACCTTCTCGGACCCTTTCGGTGCGTTGGTGGATTCGTTGCAGCGCAAGGGTGTGACGGTGGATGCGTTCGGCTACGACTTTCGGCGCGTGACGGGTCGCGAGACATGGCGCGTCGTTTGTCGTGAGTTGTTGTTTCGATTGATGTCGTTGCACCGGGCGGGTGGCGGCGCGGGTGTGGTGGTGGTGGCGCACTCCTTTGGCGGCGTGTTGTTTCGCGCCTTTTGTCAGGAGTACGGAGCGGAGGTGTCTCGATTTGTTCGTGCCTTTGTGGCGGTGGCGTGTCCGTTTGCGGGTACTGCCTTGTCGCTGCGTACTTCGTTGACGGGTTCGACGTTGGGGATATGTTTCTTGGGTCCGAAGGGTCAGTATGCGTGGTTTGCGGATTTGCTGAGCAACATGAGCTGTATTTTGGCGACGTTGCCGCGCAGCGTGGATGTGACGGTGCAGCGATTGGACGGATCGTGTCGTCGCGTGACGGAGTTTTCGGAGATGGGTTCTTTGTTGTACGAGGCTGGGCAGTTGAATGCGATGCAGGCGTGGGTGGAGAATGTGCGTGGGTGGTTGGATCGTGCGTACTACGGTGATTTGAAGTGTGTGCGTCGCGTGTTGGTGTTGGTGGCGTCGGGTATCGCGACGCCGCGCAGCTTTACGTTGCAGGCGAACCGCGAACCCAACTACTTTGGTGAGCACGACACGTATTCCTCCATGTATACGTCGCGCGTGTCGGGTACGGAGGACGGCGACGGCATGGTGTCGGTTTCGTCGCAGACGGCGCGCGTGCCGGAGGATGCCGTTGTGTTATCTGTGCAGGGTTACGATCACAACGGCGTGTTGTCGAGCGTGGAGTTGCAGACGCTTGTGTGGCGTGCGTGTACGGAGTGACGTTGTTGCGCGCGACGAAGTGAAGGGAAAGGGGGTGTCGTATTGGAGCGGACGTTTTGAGGACCGAAAGGTCCGATAAAACGTCGTGGAAATCGCGACGCTCCGAGCTACTCCAAAGCGACGGGCGAGGGCAGGGGGGAGGGGTGGTGTGAAACGATCTAGTTTGTCGGTTCTTTGATTGCCTGTTTTAGCGGCGCGCGACGAGAGCTCGTTTTCTGAGGTTAATATGTGTGGGCAGTGTGAAGGTGAGTCCGCTGCGTGCAGATGTTTTCGCATTCCGATTCTGTTCTTCGCTGGTTTGTCCGTACAGAAGAGCTGCGTAGGCTTGGATGACGGCGGTGGCGGCTTCGGCGCCACCTCCTCCGCCGTTGGTGCAGCTGAAGGGGTTGCGGAGTGCGGGTGTGTACGGGATGGCGACGTTGCCTCCGCATTCGTCGACGACGGCGTTGGGGCTGCTGGGTGTGAGGTGGAATCCTGTGACGGAGCAGACGTTGATTTCGTCGCTGGTGTTGTTGGTGTAGGTGATGGTGACGCGTGATCCGTCGGCGGTGGTGTTGTTGGCGGAGAAGGGGAATCCTGAGAAGGCTCCGACGGCGGTGATGAAGGCTCCGGGTGTGAGTGTGACGGCGCCGGTGAATTGTATGCGGAATTGTACGGTTCCGAGTGGCGGCACGATGTCGGCGTTGGCGACGAGTTGCACGTAGTTGAAGGTGACGCTGCTGTAGGGGTTGTAGAAGGTGATGGGTGTGGGTACGTTGGGAGTGGAGTCGCAGGGGTCTTTGAGTGTGTCGGTGTTGAATCCGAGCAGTACGGTGGAGCAAAGGTTGAGTGTGGCGGGTGCGGCGTTGAGTGTGCAAAGCAGCGTGGAGGAGAGTGTTGCGTTGTTGCCGGGGATGGTGTAGACGGTGCCTCCGATGTTGGCGACGACGGCGCCTTGTCCGACGACTTGGTCGGTGAAGGCGACGCGGAAGGTGACGACGGAGCTGGATCCGGAGTCGGCTTCGAGTCGCACGTCTCGCAGGTTGGTGACGGCGATGGGGTAGTTTGCGTAGATGGGCAGTCCGGCGGGCACGAGGATGGTTTGGTTGCAGTCGTCGAGAATGTGCGTCGGATCAAGTGTGACGGCGGAGATGAGGCAAAGGTTCTGCGCGACGCCGGTGCTGTTGGTCCAGGTGAAGACGGCGGCGGAGGCGGTGGGTGACGTGTTGACGACGCTGCCGGAGGTGGTGCTTCTGGTGACGCCGTTCAGGACGAACTGCAGCAGGATGGTGGAGGCGGGTGTTTCTTTGTGTGCCAGCCCCGACAGCGTGGCGGTGAAGGTTACGACGCCGCCCGGAAGCAGCGCGGAGGAGGCGGCCGACACCAGGTATCCGGTGGCGGAGACGCTGGAGCTCGCGACGAAGTTGCTTTCGACGGGGATGGGGTTGAGCACGATGGCGTCGGCGTCGCAGTCGTCCACGATCCACGGCGCTCCGGGCGCGACGGGTGCGGACGGCGTCAGGGTCGGTGCGGAGAGCGTGCACAAGTTGATGGCGCTCGCGCCCGTGTTGGTGTACGTGAACACGATGGCGTCCTGGCTGAACGTGTAGTTGACGGCGGTGAACAGGTTGAAGACGAGGCTGAACGCTGGCGCTCCCGTTTGTTCGTAAATGGGCGCCGTGAATTCGAGGGCGGCGGTGGCTGTTTCTCCGGGCGCGAGCGACGAGGTGGCGGCGGAGACGACGACGCGGTGCGTGTACGTGGGCAGGATCGGGAAGGATTCGGTGACGGGGAACACGGGCGGGAAGTCGACCGTTTGCGCGCACAGGTCGGTGAATCCGCTCTGGTTGATGCGGTACGTGGAGACGGAGCACAGGTTGAGCGTGTACACGACGGGCATGGTGTAGCTCGCGACTGTGTCGGTTCCAGCGATGGTGGCGACGGTGGACGTGAAGGCCACGTTGAGGGCGAGTCCGGTGTACGTTCCGGCGACGGGCGCGGAGAGCGTGACGAGTGCGCCGGCGATGGAGACGATGAGTGCTCCGTTGATGGGCAGCGGTCCTGCCACGTCGCTTTCGAGCGTGAGTCCGACGGCGAGGTATTCGCTTCCTTGCGTGACGGTGATGACGTTGGTGGTGTCGACGGTGTTGGTGACGACGCGTCCGGTGACGAGCATCGTGACGGTTTCGGTGCCGGTCACCACGGTGTCGTTAAAGTGCGTCGTGAACTGCACGGTGTCGTTCTTGCGCACGAGGTTGGACACGGCCGACACCGTCAGGCTGGTCATTTCCGTCAGCGACAGCGGGAAGTTGTGCGTCGCGCTGACCGGGTACGCGATCACGACGTTGGCGTCGCAGTCGTCCACGATGTTGGTGGAGAAGGCGTAGTTGGTGGCGGTGCAGAGGTTCAGTGGCGATGCGGTGTTGTTGGTGTACTGGTAGTATATGGTGTCGTGGTCGATGCTGGTCATGTTGGCGACGGCGTTGACGCTTCCGTTGAGTTGGAAGGAGAGCGTCAGCAGCGACGCGGGCGTGGCTTTGTAGACCCAGTCGGAGAACACGGCTGCGAAGGTGCAGGAAACGGTCGGATCCAGTCTGGACGCGGCGGCGTTGAGCGTCAGGCTGTTGAGCGTGGTGATGCTTTGCGGGTACGCGAGTCTGTTCCAGTCCAGCGTGAAGGGCACGGGCGTCGGCACCGTCACGTTGTTCAGGTTGCAGCTGTCGTACACTGTGTTGGCGTCGACCACCTGCATGACGTCAATCGTGCAAAGGTTCACGGGCGCGAGCGTGTTGTTGGTGAACGTGAAGACGGCGTCGTGCGACCCGTCGTAGACTCCGTTCGTGACGTTGTAAAGCACGGCGTCCTGGCAGGCGGTGCACGAAAGCTGCAGCGTGGGTCCGGAGCCTCCGTTCAGGTGCACCAGGTCGCTGTAATTCAGTGTGATGGTGGCGCTCATTCCGACGGGCAGGTAGTTGTTGCGCGGGCTCCAGATGATTGCGCTGAGCAGTTGCGGCTGCGTGTAGGCTCCGAAGCTTTGCGTCAAGGCTCCGGCGGCGACGGCGAGGTTCAGTTGCGATCCGCACCTGTCCTGCAGTGCGTTGGAGGGCGTCATGTTGAGTACGGCGTTGCGCGCGCTGCAAAGGTTGTACTGTTTGTAGGCGTTGATGGCGACGGGGCTGCCGGTGACGGTGGCGGGTGTGTTGGTTTGCAGCGTGATGACGTTGGTGCTGTTGTCAATGTACGCGACGGTGGTTCCGGATGCGAAGCCGGCGGCGTTGAGTTTCTGTTGCACCTGCAGTGCGGGCGGCAAAGAGCCGGAGACGAGTACGGTCATGCCGCCCGGTTGAACGGTTCCGTTAAAGGTTGCGACGGCGGCTGCGTTGTTGGTGACGCTAAAGTTGACGACGTATCCGTTGGCGTTGACGTTTGTGTAGGTGGCGGTGAGTGTGTCGTAGTACGTTTGTGCGACGGGTTGCGCCTGGAAGGCGAGTGTGAAGCTGGATGGCGCTGTGACTTGGGCGACGATGTCGTCGAAGGTGGCGCTGATGGTTGCGTTGCTGGACACGAACAGTACGTTGTCGGCGGACTGTACGAGTACGTTGGTGACGCTGGCGAGCACGTACGCGAAGGGTGCGACGGGGAACGCGGGCGTGACGGCTGCGACGCTGGCGTTGACGGGTGTGTTGCATCGGTCGGTGAAGTTGCAGACGGAGTTGCTGATTTGCAGCGTGCACAGGTTGTAGGTGGTGGCGATGGGTATGTTGTTGGTCCACGTGAAGCGCACAGTGTAGTCGTTGGGCATGGAGTTGTACGCGACGGGCAGCGTGGCGATGTTGATGGCTCCCTGCACCTGCAGCGCAAAGGCTTGAGCGAGCAGCGTGGGTGTGTCGACGGAGGGCGCGATGGCGTCGTCGTACAGCAGGTCGACGGTGAGTGTGTCGTTTTGCGCCAGTCTGTCGTTGTTGCTGGAGGAGGATTTTGTGACGGAGCTGACGGTGGCTGCGACGTAGGATACGTATCCCGGGAAGTGCGGTGCGACGAGTGTGTTGTTGGGGCTTTGGTTGCATCGATCGGTGTAGCTGGCGAGGTTGAGTGCGCTGAGTTGCAGCGTGCACAGGTTGAAGGTTTCTGCGTTGAGATTTTGTCCGCGGAAGGAGAGCAGGTAGTTTCCGTCAAAGTTGTTGAAGGGGCAGTTGAGTGTGGTGATGCTGCTGGTGTTGCGCAGTGCGTACGCCTGAGCTGTGATGGAGGGTGTTCCGTTGTTGAAGATGGTGTCGTCAAAGAAGATGTCGAGTTCGAGGTAGGCTGCGTTGGGCAGTCGGTCGGTTCCGTTGCTGCTGCGTTTTTCGACGCTGGTGATGGATGTGTTGACGACGTTGCTGAGCAGTACGGGTGTGTTGGGCAGCGTGGTGTTGAGTGCGTTTCCGCACGCGTCAATGTAGTTGGTGTTGAGGTTGGCGAAGACGAGGCTTCCGTTGGCGTTGGCGGGCGTCTGCACGCACAGGTTGAAGGTGCTGGCGGTTCCGTTCGTGTACGTGAATCTCAGCGTGTAGGCGTTGAGCAGTGCAAAGTCGGCGGCGGCGGGCGACAGGTTGCTTCGCGACAGGCTGCGCAGTGCGTACGCCTGTGCCTGCAGCGTTGCGTTGGCGGGTGGTACGGCGGGGTTTTGCAGGATGTCGTCAAAGGCGACGTCAAAGTACGCGACGTTGGTGGGTGCGAGTCGGGAGGCGTTGACGGAGGCGTTGGTGACCTGCAGCGTGCTGACGGTGGTGTCGACGTAGACGAAGTTGGAGCTCGGGAATGCGGGTGTGACGCTGGCGATGTTGTTGTTGAGCGCTCTGCCGCATCGGTCGGTGCACGCCGCGACGACGAGGTTGCTGAGCGCCAGCGTGCAAAGGTTGTAGGTGGGTCCGGAGGAGGTGAAGGTGAAGCGCACCGTGTAGTTGTTGGGTTGCGTCGCTGCATTGTAGTTGAGTATGACGGATGTGTTGGATGTGTTGCGCAGGATGCGTGTTTGGGCGAGCAGGGAGGGTGTTCCGCTTTGCAGGATGGCGTCGTCGAACTGCACGTCGATGACGGCGGTTTGTGTGTTGTAGACGCGGTTTTGCGTGTTGGGGATGGTGTCGCTGTATTTGACGATGGTGCTGACGGTGGTGTCGACGTAGTTGAACCCGGCGGAGGGGAAGGTTCCGGTGCTGTTGGGCAGTGTGTTGACGACGGCTCGGTTGCATTCGTCGAGGTAGTTGGATGCGAGTGCCGTGGTTGTGTTCATGTAGAGAGTGCAGAGGTTGTAGGTTTGCGGTGTGTTGTTTGTCCACGTGAATCGCATGGTGTAGGCGTTGGGCAGCGACGCGAAGGTGAGTGGCAGGGATGTGGTTGTGGTGGCTCGCAGCGCGTATGCGTTGGCGTCGAGTGTGGGTGAGGGTCCGTTGGCGACGATGACGTCGTCGAAGGCGACGTCGATGGTCAGCGTGTTGGTGGTGGCGAGTCTGTCGTTGGAACTGGAGGAGGACTTCGTGACGTCGCTGACGGTTGTGTTGACGTAGACGGTGCCGGGCGTGAAGTTGATGGGTGCGGTGCTGACGTCGTTGGAGATGGTGGCTCCGCACAGGTCGGTGAAGGAGATGGAGAGCGACACCATTTGCAGCGTGCACAGGTTGTAGGTGTTGGCGCTGCCGTTGCTGGCTCGGAAGCGCACGACGTTGACGTCCTCCGTTTCGGACGGCGACGGCGGCACGTAGGTGAGCGTGATGTTGTCGTAGGAGGCTGCGGATTTGAGCGCCTTGACGCGCACGACGAGTACGGGCGCCGCGAAGGCTCGGCTATTAATAACATCGTTGTAAACCAGGTCGACGGTGAGTGTGGCGGACGGCGTGAGTCGGTTGTTGCCGGTGCTGGCGCTTTTGACGATTTGGCTGACGTAGGTGGTGGCACCGACGTAGGCGTTGGTTCTGGAGTAGGATCCGATGATGACGGCTCCGGAACTGGTGTAGATGGCCATGGAGGGCGACACGATAAAGTTGGTGATGACGAGCGTGCAGAGGTTGATGGGGTCGGCTCCGTTCGGTCTGTCGTACTGGAACGTGAGTGTGTTGGATCCGGTTCCGGCGGCGTAGTACGCAAGAAGTCCGGTTTCGGTGACGCCCTGCGACGTTTCGGCTGAGAATTGGATTTGCGTATCGTATAGGTTCGGTTGTGCGTACACCGTGTTGACGTCGGCGGTGGTGTTTTGCGAGATGGAGATTTGCGTTCCGACGACGAATTGGACTTTTGTTCCGGGTCGGATTCCGTTGCCTGACAGGAAGGCTCCGACGGCGGGTGCGGACCCGGACGTCAGGGTCAGCGTGCTGGTTCCGCTCGTGTTGGTGACGCCGAGGGTGGTGCCCTGCACCGTGACGTTGGCGGTGAACGTTGCGTAGAACGGGAAGGAGGATGTGAGCGACGGCGTGGCTGCGTTGGCGACGGTGATGCTTTGCAGCGCCGCCACGACGGCTGAGCAGTCGTAATTTTGCACGATGCTGCTGGAGCTGAGATAGGTTCCGGACCCTTCGGGTACGATCACTTTGACGTTGCACACGTCTTCGATGTAGGGCGAACCCGTACCGTACGAAAAGTAGTAGTTGGTTCCGGCGCAAAGGTCAATCAGTGCGGTGGACGTGTAGGTCCATGTCAGCGAAAGCGCCGCGACGCTCGAAGAGATGAGGACGGCTACGTTGGAGCCTCCATAATTGATGTTCAGGTAGATGTCGCCTCCGTTGTGCGAGAACACCGGCTGCGAGAAGTAGGCGGTGTAGGTTGCGGTCTGTCCTGTGTACAGGAAGCGGATTCCGGGGTCGGATACGTTGTTAATCACCAACGAGAGCAGCTGCGTGGCTTGCGTGTTGAGGGTCGGTGTGGACATGCCGGCGACGCTGACGCTTTGACCGCACGGGTCTTTGACGTTGCCGTTGGAAAGTACGAATGTATTTGTATTATCAAAGTTGCTGCTTCCCGCCGTGTTGGTGAGTTTGAAGTTTAGTGTGTTTGCGCCGGTGATGAAGGCGGAGTTGGGTGCGGACACGTTGCCTCCGGTCACGGTGGCCGTCGTGTTGAGGTTGACGGTGATGGTGTTGTTGGCGACGTTGGTCACGGTGGTGTTGTTGGCGATGCCTGTGCCGACGAGCACGTATCCGACGGCGGGTTTGAATCCGGAGATGAACGTGAGCGTGTTGCTGTTGTTGGCAAAGTTGGCAACGAAGGCTCCATCTTCGGGAAGCGCCGTGAAGTTGGTGGATCCGCCGACTTGGAACGTAAGGTTCGGCTTCGTGTCGGCGTTGCTGATGGATACGACGTCGCTGAAGGGCAACGCGAATCGCACAATTTGCCCGTCGCGCACAAGGGTGTCGCACGTTTGGTACGTCGGCGAAACGACCGTGAGCGCCGAGTACGAGATGTAGGACGGCGTGAAAACGAGCGGCGTGTTGACGACGTCGCGAGTGCACGGATCGTACCATGAGCAATTGTAGTACCATTGATACATTGTGCAAACGTTGTAGGTACTCCCATTGTTTGGTACCGTCCACGTGAATCGAAGTACGTTTGGCGCTATTTGCCCTGTGAAGGTTGTGAACATTGCATTAATGGTTGTTCCGCCCTTCTTCTTGATGTAAAGCGCAAAGTCTGGATTCGCTCTGCCGCCGCCGTCGATCGTGTCCGAGTAGGCAAAGTCGATGGTGACTGTGTTCGGAGATGTCGCGTATTGCGTACCGGAGCTGCTCGTCACCGTGATGGACGAAATGTTGGTGTTGGCATAAGCGTCAAACTGAACCGATGTGGGTTTCGGTGTGTAGTTGATGCGTACGGGTGCAGACGCAGCCGCGGTGGTGCTAGGTGCGATGGCAAGATTGGGGGCAGTGTAAGTCAGAGATATAGCTCCTGTCGCGATACCAGGACCCGAAAGAATCGAAAATAGTGGCGGAATCTCCCCCGCCTTCACGCTGAGACTGTTGGCTCCGCTGGCAAAGGATGCAAGGAAGTACCACGACTGCACAGTGTTGCCGCACCGGTCCTGCAGCGAGTTGGGTGTGAGCGTTCCGGTGGCGAAGGTGCACAGGTTGTACTGATTGGTGTCGCTGCCCGAAATTGTGTATTCAAAGTTGAGCTTGCTGTAGCCTGCGCCGTAGGCATACCGTGTGCCCGTAAAAGCTACACCCGTCTGCGGTGTGTTGTAGGCTGGAGTGACCGTGAATGTGCTGCCTGACACGCTAGCGACATTCCGCACACCCGTAGCTGCACTTGTAATGTCGTTGCCGACCGTGGGCATGGATCCCGAAGTGACGGTGAAAACACCTCCGCTCGAAATGTTTGCCACGAAGTTGTAGTTGGCGTAGACGGGTGTGCCGAGGTTGACAGCGGTGGCGGTGAAGGTTGTGGGCGACGTGGATTTGAGTGCCTTGAGTGTGAAGCTCAGTGTGGCTGCCGTGGAGTTCATTTGCAGCGCTCCGGTGAATTCGAGTTGCAGAATGATCTTGGAGTTGGCTCCGACGATGTTGTTGTTGGAGCTGGATGCGACTCTGTATGCTGTGCTTCCGGACGTTTTGGGTGCGACGGGATTGACGGCGTCGAGGTAGTTGGGTGCAGTCCATTGTGTCGTGGTGGCGTTGTTGAGCGTCAGTGTCGTTCCGGACACGACCGTGACGAACGAGTCGCTGGGGATTCCGGATCCGGTGACGAGTTGTCCGACGGTGGGCACTGTGCTTGCTCCGGACGTGACGGTGATGGGTGTCGTCACGCCGCTGTTGAATGTCGCGTAGAACGACTTGAAGGACTTGATGGGGTCGACGCGGATGTACAAAGGGGATGCGAGAGTCATTTGCAGCGTTCTGTCGATGGTGATGGTGCTTCCGGAAACCGCCTTGACGATGGCGGTGTTGGGGTTGGTCAGGCCGGGTTCGACGACGACCATCGACCCGACGGAGGGAATGACGACGTCGGTATCGGCGGAGTTCCATACCCATGTCATCGTGCTAGTTCCGCTGGTGAATGTTGCATAGAAGTGCTTATTTGCAATCGTCGTCAAAGGCGCGTTGTTGCAAAGGTCAATCAGGGTCCCGTTGCTGACGGCGCTGACGTTGGCGGTGCAGGCATTGTACACGTTCAAGCTGTTGGGGTTGGTGTATGTGTACGTGTAAATGCTGCTGTATGTGTTGGCGGCATTTACGAGGGTTGCCGTGATCGAAGTCGCTGTGTTGGAGCTTTCTGGCTTGATGGTGAGTGTGATGGATGGCGGTGTGGTTGTGTATTTGACGACGTCGTTGTAGTACAGCGTGACTGTGAGTATTTGACCGTCGGCCAGCAGTTGCGACCCGGAGTTGGTGGTGTAAGTGATGTTCGTGATGTAGGTGTTTTTGATGGTGAACATGTTGTTGAGATTGTAAGCATCGATAATGACTTGCGTGGAGTTGGAGGATGTAAGTAGGGCGGAAGATTTTTGGAAGACCTCGATGACGGGGCTTTGGTATTGCAAGGAGCAGGCGTTGACGGCGACGCCGGTGCTGTTGATGTAGGCGAGCGTCATGTTGGTATCGGTATTCATCGTCACGAAGTTGGCGTACAGCGGTCCGTACGTCAGCCCGTCGGATCCCATGACGGAGATTGGTATGCGAATGTAGTTTCCGCCCGAAACGTTGGCAGTGACGTTTGCGCTGAAGACGGCTCCGAAGTTGATTTGACCTCCGTTCGGCACGACTGCGGAGGCATTGACACTCATGGGCGTCGGAACGGTCAGAACATTGATGATTTGGAGTTCGGCGGCGACGCCGGTGCAGTCAAAGTTGCGCACGTACAGTGCCGCGTTGATGTACGGGCTGCCGCTGGGAACGGGTGCGTCGACGCCACAGATGTCGCGCAGCTTGGCGTTGCCGGTGTTGGTGACGTACGCATTTGTGATGGTGCAAAGATCGATGTCGTACGTGGGCGTGAACGTGAAGGTAACAGTGTTGCTGTAGGTGGCGTCGTTGTTGGTGAGTGTAAAGTTTTCGGTCGGCGTGTGTGGGACGTTGAAGTTCAGTTGCGTGACGCCGGGTGTGGGTCCGACCTGCACGGTGGCGACGGGTTGCGTGAAGGAGAGCGAAAGGGTTGCGGTTTGCGCGGCGTACAGGTATCGGGAGTTGGGGGTGGTTACGTTGCTGATGGTGAACGCCACGAGTTGTGTGTTTTCGACGGAGGTGGTGTAGGTGTATCCGTTGAGTGGCAGTATGGTGTTGTCGAGTGCCGTGGCGCACGCGTTGCGTACGACACCGTTTCCGGTGACGCCTCCGGAGGTTGCGAGGACAAAGTTGTCGGGGTGCCGCGCGTCGATGACGCCGGCGGTGTCGTTGGTCCACTGATAGTGCAGCACGGAGGCGGCGGTAATGAAGGATTGTCCCGGTATGGCGCTTTTCACGGCGGTGCGTGCGGGGGCTGTTCCGTTGAACACGAACAGCATGCTGCTGTTGGTGCCGGTGCTGGTATCGAAGGTGAGCGTGTTGTCAAAGGTCATGGTGAAGTACACGACTTCTCCGGGCTGCAGAAGTTGCAGGTTTCCGGTGGAGCATGTGCTGACGTTGACGTTGTCCAGGAAGGTGTTGGTGTTGGTGGGTTTGGTGAGCGTGGGGATTGGCGTGTTGACGATGTTGGCGTTGCAGATGCCGGTCCAGTTGGACGTGCTGATTCCTGAAACGGTCGCCGTGCAAAGGTTCCACGACTCGGTGAGTGTGTTGATGGTGACGTTGCCGCCGGAGGCTGCGTTGGTGGCGGGCGCGATGGTGACGTTGCTGCCGCTGACGGCGATGACGTGTGTGTCGGGCGCGAGTCCGGTGGCGGTGATGGTGGCGCCGACGGTCGGCGTCGTGCCGCTGACATAATTGATCGTTTGCGCGGCCGCCGAAAAGCTGCCCACGAATGTGGTGCTGGGAACGGTGTACGAGAAGCGCAGCTGGTTGGCGGCGGTCTTGGCGCTGTAGGAGAGCGGCAGGCTGTAGGTGGCGGTTCCTTTGGCTTTGGCGGCGGCGGCGCTGATGGTGGGTGTTCCGGAGTTGGTATTGACAACGTCGGAGTAGGTTACGTCCGCCAAGATGCTGGTGCCGGAGCTGCTGATCGCGATGGCGGTCGGTGTGACGTTGGCGACGGCTGGGTAGTTGAGTGCTGGCGTGGCGCTCGCAAGCGGCGTGGTGTTGACGCTTTGTTGGCATCGATCCTGCACGGTTCCCATGGTTAACGACACAAATTGGAAGGTGCAGAAGTTGTACTGCGTGGCTCCGGCCGGCATGACGTAGGTGAAGTTGATGTTGTTGGTGGCGGCGGCGTAGGAGTACGCGCCGGCGTTGACGGCGGCGTTGAGTCCGGCGCACGTGACGGAGAAGTTGGTGCTGCTGGTGGTTCCGAGTGCGTTCAGCGAGAAGGTGAGTGTGGGGAAGGTGGAGGCCGTTTGCAGCAGTGCTCCGGTGCAGGTGACGGAGGCGATGACGGTGTCGTTCTGCGTCACGATGTTGTTGGAGGAGGAGGATGCGACGGCGGCGGCGATGGCGTTGGCGCTGACGGCGGCCTTTGTTTGCGTGTAGGTTGGCGTGATGGCGCTGATATTTGTGTTGACGGCGTTGCCGCAGAAGTCCAGGTATCCCGTCGCCGTGAGGTTGTTGGTGAGTGCGAGCGTGCAAACATTGTAAGTTGTCGCTGGCACCGTGTTGTTGGTCCAGCTGAAGTCCATGTAGTTTTGGTTGACGGCGGTGATGGTGAAGGCGATGCCGGTGGGTGCCGTCATGAGGTTGCTTTCGGCGACGATGTTTGCGGAGATGGTGGGTGCGGGCGATCCGTTGGTGGCGATGACGTCGCTGAATGTGACGCGCAGCGTGATGGAGTCTCCGGTTTCGACGAGGTTTTGCGCGGCGGGCGCGGTGTCGACGGTTTGAATGGCGATGGCGCTGACGGATGTCGTGGCGATGGTGGTGTACACATTGGTGCGCGTGTAGCTGTCGATGACGACGGGCAGGTTGTCGACGTTGACGAGCGCCGTCGCTTTCGGGCTGGCGACGACGGCGGGGTCGCTGAGCGTGACGGTGCACGCGTTGACGCTGACGCCCGTCGTGTTGGTGTACATGAACGTGAGTGTGTTGGTTCCGGAGCCGGCGCTATAAGACACGTTGCTGGCGTGCGTGGCGCCCGTTTGCGTGTCCCGCACCTGAATGGGAATGTAAACTTCATCTCCGGGGTTGGTTCCGACGTAGACGTTTTGCGAGAAGGTTACGTGGAATTCGATGGTTCCGGTGGTGTTGGGTACGACGGTGTTGGCGGTGCTGACTTCGATGCTTTGCAGTTGAGCGGCGGGAACTGTGCAGTTGCCGCTGAACCCCTGTGTGACGCTGGCGATGTAGCTTCCGGAGCCACCGGGCAGCGGAAGCGTCACGCCGCACACGTCCTGCACGCTTCCCGTGACGTACAGATTGGTGATGGTGCAGGCGTCGAGGTCGTGCGTGGCGGTGAATGTGAACGCAAGGGACGTGTCGTAGGCGGTGGCACCTGTGATGGTGTTGGAGGTGATGTTTTCGGTGGGGTCGGCGGAGGCTTGTCCGTGCAGTGTGGCGGTGTAGGTGGCGGGAACTCGCACGGGTTGCGAGAAGAGCATGGTGAGGGTGGCGGTTTGTCCGGCGACGATGAAGCGTGATCCGGTGGAGGTGGTGAGTGTGTTGGAGATATTTGCGGTGGGTACGGTTGTCGCCGAGAAGGAGGAGGGCGCGGCGGTGCTGATGGTGTTACCGCACGCGTCGGCGTAAAATCCGTGCGTTGCGTCGTTGACGAGTGCGATGGAGTACAGTGTGCTGGCGGTTTGCGTGCCGCCGGATGTGTTGGTCCACTGGAAGTGCAGCACGGAGTTGTCTGTGAGGAAGGTGGTGTAGGCGTTGGGCACGGCGGTGAAGGTGGTACCGGCGGGTGCGAGTTTGAACGTCATGTTGGGGCTTCCGGAGCCGGCGGTGTACGTGACCGTGTTGTCAAAGGTGAGTGTGAAGAAGACGGTTTGGTTGGGCGCGATGGTGGGTGTGGTGCACGACGCGATGTTAAGGTCTGTGCAATTGGTGGGTACGTTGATGGTGGCGGAGACGGTGACGGCTGGTCTTGCACTGTTGTCGATGCTTGCGTTGCAAAGCCCCGCGTACGAGGCGGAGTTTACGGTTTGCACGTTGAGTGTGCAAAGGTTCAGTGCGACGTCGCCGCCTCCGAGCGTGTAGGAGAATCGGATGGTTCCGTTGGATCCGAGTTGCGCTCCGTTCAGTGTGCCGAGGCTGGAGTAGGTGGTGCTCTTGACTTGTTTCATTTGCGCTTGAAGCGTGGGTGTTCCGGCAACGGTGCCAAATACGTCGGAGTATCCAACGTCGATGTAGATGGTATCGCCGGCGAAGGCGACCGTCTTGTTTTGGTTGGTGCTGGCGGTGATGGATGTGATGGTGAGTGTGGTTCCGTTGGGCGAGAACGGGTACGCAAGCGCCGCGGTCAAGGGTGTGTACGTCAGCGTTTGTCCGCATCGGTCGCGCGTGTCCCCAAAGTTGATGCCGCTGACGGCGAACGTGCAGAAGTTGAAGCTGTCGCTGCCGCTGTAGGTGTAGGATGCGTTCAGTCTCGTGGTGGCTGCAGCGAAGGAGTACGATCCAGAGGATACGCTCGCGTTGAGTGCAGCGACATTGACGCTAAAGGGCGTTGCGCTGCTATCCTTGAGTTTGTTCATGGTGAAGTTGATGGTGGGCAGTGCGGATCCGGAAGGCAGAGCGATGGCTCCGTTGAAGTCGACGGAGATGAGTATGACGGCTCCGTTCGAGACGACGTTGCTGTTGGAGGTGGCGACGGTGTTTGCGTCGGCGTTGACGGCGGTGCTGGTGATTTGTGTGTGCGCGCCGGCGTACGTTCCGGCGATGGGCACGGTGGCTTCGAAAGCAACGCTCGCGCTGTCGAGCACGCCGGAAAGGTTTGTGAGCGACGTCACCGTGACGTTGCATGCGTCGACATCATAGCCCGTGCCGTTGGTGTACGTAAACACCAGGTAGTTGGATGCGAAGCTGCTGTACGAGAAGGATACGTTGGTTGTAGTGGTGAGTGGATCCTTTTCGAGTACGACGGTTCCGGACGCGGTGGGTGGGGAGTTGACGGCGGCGATGCTGTCGGTGGCGTACACGCGCAACGTGGCGGTGCCTCCGTTGGGTATGAGTTGCGACGAAGCGGATGTGGAGACCACCGTCATGCTGTTGAAGGTTGCGGGTGGGTTGGTGTAGCTGATGACCAGCGTGTAGTCGTCGATTTGAGCTGGCAGTCCGAAGCTGTTGGCGATGGCGTTGGCGGGCGACACGGTGATGATGGTGTTGTTGAAGCTTGCGAGCGTCACGTTGATGCTGTTGCCGGTGTTGTTGGTGTAGCGGAAAAGCAGCGTG
>Ga0172373_10000578_pt1 | contig 59933 bp, 50 predicted proteins | sample Lak10m_2_FD_114546 | JGI IMG/M metagenome (GOLD analysis project Ga0172373, IMG submission 114546) | Freshwater microbial communities from Kabuno Bay, South-Kivu, Congo - kab_092012_10m | ecosystem: Environmental > Aquatic > Freshwater > Lake | place: Democratic Republic of the Congo... | reverse complement strand
GTGTTGTAAAACTTAAACAATGCCTTGAGAAACAATACAGATTTTCCATAGACAAACTTAATAAGTTTGGAAACCAGTTTGCTTGGTGACCATAGCGAATGTGAACCACCCGATCCCATCCCGAACTCGGAAGTGAAACCATTTAGCGTCGATGATAGTGTGGCAGGTTGCCATGCGAAAGTAGAGAATTGCCAAGCTCTTATTTTTACGATTAAGCCCGATAAATTTTTATCGGGCTTTTTTGTTTGTGTTGAATGGGTATTTTGACTATTATTACGGCTCTTTTTTTACTTTTTGGAGTTTTCATTATGAGAAAATTATTACTTGTCGCAGCCGTCTTATTCCCATTTCATGCGTTTGCAACCCCTATTAATATCAACAAGGCTGATGCAGAGAAAATTGCTAATTCTATATCGGGAATTGGTTTGAAAAAAGCGCAAACCATTGTTGATTACCGCACTAAAAATGGCGAATTTAAAACACTTGATGATTTAAATAAAGTTGCAGGGATTGGAGATAAAACCATCGAGAAAATTAAAGCCGATGTGTTGTTTTCAGATACTCCTTCAGACACAACAGTAACGCCAGTAGAAACCGCCCCCTCAAATACTGAACAACCTGCTGCAAAATAAGACAATTACTAATCTTATTACATGGATAATTCAGATATTTTTTCAGCGCCATCTTTAATTACCAATGTTGGCGCACCTTTTTTGCTAGGTATTGCGGTCGGTTACTTTGCAAAAAAAATGCTTCGCACTGCCCTATTCTTAGGTGGCGGACTTGTGGTTTTGTTATTTATTGCTGAGTATTACGGCATCGTTCATATCACTGATTCACAACTTTTACACGCAACAGATGTCGCCGCCGAAGCAGCTAAAAGTTCGAGTGATTTTCTCTTGGATCGCTTGTCAGGTTTCACTGCAAAAGGCGTGAGTGCAACAGGTGGTTTTATTTTAGGTTTTAAAATGGGGTAATTTTGAACAAAAAATTAGAACGCAAAAAGGCGGCGTTGTTTAAAACAACACCGCCTTTTTATTTGTTAAATTTTAACCAACCCAAACACGCGCATTGCTAAACAACCGCAACCATGCTCCATCTTCGTCCCAATCATTTGGATGCCAAGAGTTTTGCAAGGTTCTAAAACAACGTTCAGGGTGCGGCATCATGATTGTAACTTTGCCGTCGGTTGTCGTTAAACCTGTAATCCCAAACGGCGAACCATTCGGATTTGCAGGGAAATCGGTTGTTGGCACGCCGCGCGAATCAACATAAGACAGCGCAATCATTTTCGCTTCAACGGCGGCTTGCAAATTTTGTGAAAACACCGCACGACCTTCGCCATGTGCGACCACAACAGGCATTCTTGAACCTGCCATGCCCGCAAACAAAATTGAAGGTGATTCTTCCACTTTTACCATCGCAACACGCGCTTCAAATTGTTCCGAATTATTTCGCGCAAAACGCGCCCAATGTTGTGCATTCGGAATAATTTCTTTCAAACCTGAAAGCATTTGGCAACCGTTACAAACGCCTAAACTAAACGTATCTTCACGGGCAAAAAACGCCGCAAATTCGTCGCGTGCTTTGGGATTGAACAAAATCGATTTTGCCCAACCGCCACCAGCACCTAAAACGTCACCGTAAGAGAAACCACCGCAAGCAACTAAACCTTTGAAATTTTGCAAGCTAACGCGACCATGGATAATGTCGCTCATGTGAACGTCAATGCTGGTGAAACCTGCACGATTAAACGCTGCCGCCATTTCAACGTGACCATTTACACCTTGTTCGCGCAAAATGGCGACTTTCGGACGAGTTAAATTCAAAAACGGTGCAGCAATATCTTCTTTCACATCAAACGTTAAAAGTGCGTGTAGACCGCCGTTTGTGTCATCGGCGATTTGTTCAAATTCTTGTTTTGCACACGCTGGATTATCGCGCAAGGCTTGCATTTGATAGCTGAGTTCTGACCACGTTTTTTGCAAATTCGCGCGTGTTTCGCTGTAAATGATTTCGCCAAATTTTGAAATGTTTAAACGTTGATTTTCATGCGTTCCGACTGTACCGATTTCAAATACGCAATCAATCAAACCATTATGTGCGAGTAAGGTTTTTACACTTTCTAAATCTTCACGTTTAACTTGAACGACTGCGCCTAATTCTTCGTTAAATAATTCGCTTAAAATGTCGCCAGTTAAATTCAAATTCACTTCCAAACGACTTGCGAAAAGCATTTCAGCAGCAACGGCAAGCAAACCGCCGTCTGAACGGTCATGATAAGCCAACAATTTTTGTTGTTGATTTAAGGTTTGAATCGATTCAAAAAACGCTTTCAAACGTTTTGCATCGTCTACATCGGGGCAGTTATCGCCGAGTTGGTTATAAACTTGCGCGAGAACGCTACCGCCTAAACGATTTTTGCCTGCGCCTAAATCAATCAATAGCAACACGCTATTTTCAACGGCTTGCAATTCTGGTGTGAGTGTTTTTGTCACATCCAAAACAGGCGCAAACGCGGTAATAATCAATGACAACGGCGCAGTCATTGTTTTTTCGCTAGCGTCATCGCGCCAAACGGTTTTCATCGAAAGTGAATCTTTACCGACTGGAATTGCAACGCCTAACTCTGGGCAAAGCTCTAAACCAACCGCTTTGACGGTATCAAATAACGCTGCATCTTCGCCTTCAACACCTGCCGCCGCCATCCAATTTGCAGACAATTTCACATCACGCAAAGCATCGATTCTCGCCGCCGCTAAATTCGTCAACGCTTCACCAATTGCCATCCGACCCGAAGCAGGCGCGTTAATTACTGCAATCGGTGTACGCTCGCCCATTGCCATCGCTTCGCCTGTTGTGGCTTGAAAACCCGATGTTGTGACCGCGACATCTGCCACAGGAATTTGCCAACGTCCCACCATTTGGTCACGCGCCACTAAACCCGTCACCGAACGGTCGCCGATATGAATTAAGAAACTTTTATCTGCAACGGCTGGAAACGAAAGCACGCGGTTAATCGCTTCTGAAAGTTCGATATTTTCAGTGTTGAACGCATTGATTTTGGGTTCAACGTGTTCAACGGTACGGTGCATTTTGGGCGGTTTGCCGAATAAAACCGACATCGGTAAATCAACAGGTTTGTCGCCCAATAAATTATCCGAAAGGCTTAAATGTTCTTCGTCAGTCGCTTCACCGATGACGGCATACAAACAATGTTCACGTTCGCAGAAGGCTTTAAATAATTCGAGTGATTCGGGTTTAATCGCCACAACGTAGCGTTCTTGCGCTTCGTTGCACCAAATTTGCATTGGCGACATGCCTAAATCGGCATTTTGTACATTTCGCAATTCAAAGCGTCCGCCGCGTTCACAATCGTGAATGATTTCAGGCACGGCGTTTGACAAACCGCCTGCGCCAATGTCATGAATTGAAACGATGGGCGTATTTTCACCGAGCGCGTTGCAATGGTTGATGACTTCTTGGCAACGGCGTTGCATTTCGGGATTTTCACGTTGTACGCTGGCAAAATCAAGAGTTTCAGAGCTTTCACCCGATGCTTGCGATGATGCCGCACCGCCGCCTAAACCAATCAACATCGCAGGACCACCCAAAATGATAATCAGCGAACCTGAGGGAATGGCTTGTTTTTTAATTAACATCGGGCGAATCGAACCCAAACCACCCGCAATCATAATCGGTTTGTGATAACCACGAAGTTCGTTGTCGCTATTTAAAACGGGTTGTTCAAACGTGCGGAAATAACCCGTTAAATTCGGACGACCAAATTCATTATTAAACGCCGCGCCACCGAGTGGGGCTTCAATCATAATGTCGAGCGCGGAGGCGATACGTTCAGGTTTGCCGTGATTTTGTTCCCACGGTTGCGCGAAATCGGGAATTTGTAGATGTGAAACCGAAAAACCTGTTAAACCTGCTTTCGGAGTTGAACCGCGACCAGTTGCGCCTTCGTCACGAATTTCACCGCCGCTGCCTGTTGCCGCACCTGAATAGGGTGAAATCGCGGTCGGATGATTGTGCGTTTCCACTTTCATGAGCAAATGCGCGGCTTCATTTTGATACGCATATTCACCTGTGTGCGGATTGCGAATAAACACTTGTGTTTGAGCATTTTCAACCACTGACGCATTATCGTGATACGCCGATAAAATGCCGTGTGGCGAAACTTCGGACGTGTGGCGAATCATTTTGAATAGTGATTGTGCTTGTTCGATACCGTCAATTGCCCAACTTGCATTAAAAATTTTATGGCGGCAATGTTCCGAATTCGCCTGCGCGAACATCATGAGTTCTACGTCAGTTGGATTACGTTCAAGCTGTTGGAATGCGTCCGTTAAATAATCAATTTCATCCGCAGATAACGCTAAACCCAGTTCACTATTTGCTAAAACCAGCGCGTCACGTCCGTTTTCAATTATGTTCACACGTTGCAATGGTTGTGGCTCGTGATGTGTGAAAAGTTCTAAATTCGTTTGGTCAAAAACAACCGTTTGCGTCATGCGGTCATGCAATTTTGCCGCGATTTTTTCATTCAATGGCGATGCGCTGACAATGAAGTATTCAATCCCGCGTTCAATCCGTTCAATGTCTGTTAATCCACAACGATGCGCGATGTCCGAGGCTTTGCTTGACCACGGCGAAATGGTTCCCGAACGTGGCACAACTAATAAACATTTGCCTTCTTCGGCAACAGAAGTTGGCGAGCCGTAAGTTAAAAGTTGTTCTAAAACGGCTTGTTGCTCGGCAGTTAATGTGCCTGAAACAAAATGCACAAATCGGGCGGTGACTTTTTGAATATTAGGTTGAATGCTTTGTAATTCAGAAAGTAATTTTTCTAAACGAAAATTGGAAAGTGCAGTGGTACCTGTGAGTTTTTGCATGAATTTTGAAAATGATAAAAAGTTTTAAGAATGCCTAATTTTACAACGTTACACGCTGGGCGTTTTTAGTATTTTCAAAACTTTGTGGATGCAAGTCGCGTAAGATAGAATTCAACCAATTAAAAATTTATTTCGTTAGAAATTCTATGTTTCAGAAACTTTATGACAAAACGCTCAGTTGGGCAAAACATCGACACGCAACACGCTATTTGAGCTTTGTTAGTTTTGCGGATTCGTCTTTTTTTCCGATTACACCGCTGGTTATGCTTGTGCCGATGGTTTTAGCGCAACCTGCAAAAGCGATGCGTTTAGCGTTGCAAACCACACTTTTTTCAGCGTTAGGTGCGATTTTAGGCTATGGAATCGGTTACTTTTTGTTTGCTGCTATTTCTCCGTGGCTAGAAACGACGCATTATTGGAATGATTATTTAGCGGCAAAAGTTGAAGTTGATAAATGGGGGATTTGGGCGGTTTTGATTGGAGGTTTTTTACCCATTCCTTACAAAATTTTTACGATTACGGCAGGCACACTGCACATGGAATTATTGCCTTTTTTGCTAGTTTCTACTGTTGGACGTGGCACGCGCTTTTGCGTGATAGCGTGGCTACTTAAAATTGGCGGTGAAAAATTTGAAGCAAAATTACGCGATTACATCAATCATATCGGCTGGTTTTTAGTTGTTTTCATTCCTGTTGCTGCTGGCATTTATCATGGTTTGAAAAACTAATGCCAATTTTTAAAGCCCTAATTTGTCAATTTTTAGCGTTTGTCTGTGTTTTTTTAGCGGCAAACAAATTGCCTTTTATTCATCAACCTGTTGTTTTTTTGTTTGCACAAATTTTGCTTGCTGCTGGTGCATCACGACTAATTCGGCAACCGATTTGGTGGTTTTTTATCCATCTGCTATTTTTGCCGAGCATTTTTTTATTTTTTACATTTCAGATTTCACCGATTTGGTATTTAGAAATTACGTTGTTGATGTTACTCATTTTTTGGGGAACTATTCGTGGCGATGTGCCGTTATTTTTATCGTCTAATGAGGTCGCGCAAACTGTTTGTGAATTACTCAAAAAAGAAAACGTTAAAAAATTTGCTGATTTAGGCGCAGGCATAGGTTCAGTTGCGATTCCCGTTGCGGCGCATTTTTCGACTGTGCATATTGATGCGTGGGAAAACGCGCCATTACCTTTTTTGTTAAGCGTTTGGCGCGGGCGAAAATTAGCTAATTATCAAACGAAACGTGAAAATTTTTTTAATGCAAATTTCGGCGATTATGAAGTAATTTTTGCATTTTTATCACCTGCGGCAATGCCGCAAGTGAGCGAAAAAATTAAACATGAAATGAAAGCAGGAACGTTGTTTATTTCTTCTTCGTTTCCTGCGCCAAATTGGAAACCAACGCGCGTTTTACAACTTAACGATTTTCGTAAAACCGTGTTGTATTGCTATCGAATTTGAAAAAGCTACTGTAACAGAGATTTTCCGTTCATTTCTGCTGGCTGTTCAAGTTCTAAAATAGCCAGCATCGTTGGCGCAATATCAGCCAAATTTCCACCGTTTGCGAGCGTTCCTTTTCCTTCAACATAAACGAGCGGCACAACATTTGTCGTATGCGCGGTGTGAGCTTGATGCGTTTGTTCATCTGCCATTTGTTCAATGTTGCCGTGATCGGCTGTTAAAAGCATTCGCCCACCCACTGATTTCAAGGCATCGAGAATGCACTGCAATGAATGGTCAATGGTTTCCACGGCTTGAATTGCCGCTGCTAAATTACCAGTGTGTCCCACCATGTCACAATTCGCAAAGTTGCAAATAATCACATCGTGTTTGCCTTCGTTAATGGCTTTTACCAAATGATAAGTAACTTCTGGCGCACTCATTTCAGGTTGCATATCGTAGGTTTTCACTTTTGGCGATTGCACTAAAATTCGGTCTTCACCTGCAAACGGCTCATCACGTCCACCGTTGAAAAAGAAAGTAACGTGTGCGTATTTTTCCGTTTCAGCTAAACGCAATTGCGTTAAACCTAAATTTGATAAGTATTCACCTAAACTATTTTTTAAGTCGGGTGAAGTGAAAGCAATCGGATAGTTAAATTTTTCGTGATATTGGGTGAGAGTCGCAAAATAACCGTGATGTGCTTCGTGATTGCGTTCGAATTTATCAAAAGTTGGCTCTGTAATCGCTTGGCTGATTTCACGCGCTCGGTCAGCTCTAAAATTCATAAATACAACTGAATCTTCCAAATCAATTAAAATTGCTGATTCTTGATTTTCAGCAATCAATGTCGGCAAAACAAATTCATCAGTTTCACCACGCTGATAAGCTGCTTCTAAACCTTCAAGAGCGGTTTTTGCTAAATGCGGCGCACTTGCTTTCATCAGCATTTCGTAGGCTTGCGAAACACGTTCCCAACGATTATCTCTGTCCATTGCGTAAAAACGCCCTGTAATGGAAGCAATTTGTCCAGCACCACATTCTTGCATTTTGCCTTCTAAATAAGTGAATGAACTCGCGGCACTTTTCGGTGGTACGTCACGACCATCTAAAAATGCGTGAACGTAAATTTTTTGCAAACCACGTTTTGCCGCAAGTTCAACCATTGCTGCAATTTGCGTTTCGTGACTGTGAACGCCCCCTGCGGAAAGCAAACCTAAAATATGCAACGCCTTATTTTTCGATTTCGCTTCATCGACGGCTTTGCACAAAATCATATTTTCAAAAAAACTGCCGTCCACAATTGCATCATTAACCAGCGAAAAATCTTGTGGAATATAACGCCCGCAACCGATATGTAAATGTCCAACTTCTGAATTGCCCATTTGCCCATTAGGTAAACCGACAACGTGACCTGAACAATTCAAATATGTCATCGGGTAGGTTTTTTGTAATTTATCCCAGCAAGGCGTTTTAGCCAGTGCAATCGCGTTACTTTCAGTTTCAGCTCGATAACCAAAACCGTCTAAAATCAATAAAACTAAAGGTTTAATACGTTGTGTCATGATTTTTTCCTTGTTCAAAAATAACAGTGAGAGGGCAACACAGGTATAATTTGGCGCAGTGTTGTTTTGCCGCATTATAGCAACAGTTCAAATCCTTTTTATTTACTTAACTTGAAAACATAACTTATGGAACGTTACCTCGAATTTATTTTAAATCACTATATTTTGTCACTTGCCTTTGCGGTTGTGACGTTTTTACTTATTCAAGAATTTTTTGATACCGCGTTTAAACGCTTTGCCTCAATTTCGCCGTTACTTGCTGTGCCAAAAATTGACGATGAAAAAACCGTCGTTATCGATGTGCGCGAGGCTCCTGATTTTATTTTGGGTCACATTGAAAAAGCCATTAACGTACCTCTTAGCAAATTCAGCGAAGATTTAAGTAATTTACAAAAGTACAAAAAGAATTTGATTATTTTGACTTGCCAAACAGGCACACGCGCGAGTGCAGCAGCAAAATTGCTGACAAAATCAGATTTTGAAAATGTGTTGGTTTTGTCGGGTGGGATGAACGCTTGGCAAGATGAATACAAATTGCCGATTAAAATTTCTAGCAAAAATTCGCCTAAAACTTGAAGAAAAAACTGTAGTAATCCGACAAATACAAGTTGTCGGATTACTTTTTCGCCCCTTTGAAAATTGAGAAATGTTTAATTTGGCTAACAACTTCTTTAGAAACGAATTCTTTACGCGCAAATTATATTTTTTCGCAGCCATGCCGATAAACGAGCCGAACATTTGTCACATCATCATTTTTTAATTTCTAAAGGTAATAATTATGACAGTCACCCTATTTAATGCAGCCGCTTCGACTGCTTATAAACCTGCTAACGCTACCGTCAATCAAACAAAAATTGAAGCACTTTCAGGGATGCCACCCGCTGCAAACCAAAATAACATCGAAAACACTTCTTTTGAACCCGAAGTCTTTACACAAAATGTTTTGCAATCTTTGCAGAAATTAGGCGTTCAAGGCGTTGATGCAAATGGCGAGTTGCTTTATGCAGAGCAATTATCTCCCGAAGCTGGCGAGGCATTGCATTCTTTTGTCAAAGGGCTGTATCAAGCCATCAGTCCAAATATACCGCGTCAAGCCTTACCTATTGAAACAATTGCTAATGCAGAAGAAATAAATAGCAGTCCGCTTTTGGTTGGTGGCACGAATTTCAAATACGCTGTCGATCTTAGTGAAGCAGAATTAGGCGACTATTTTGCGGATGTGAAAGCGAATTTAAAAAACGCGCTTGACAATATCGGCGAACATATTAGCTCAAAAATTGTGTTCAATTTAAAAGTAGTTACTGAATATGGCGATGAACATACGTTAGCTGCTGCAAATTCAACTGTTATCACCTCAAAAAATAATGGTGAAGATAGCTTAGACACTTCTTTCATTTCAGATTCAATGTATGGTGTTGAATTAAGCTCTGACATGCCTGATTCGAAACTCTATGTCAATTTAGCACGAATGGAAGATATGTCATTTTTAGGCGAGCCTACTCCTGATAAGTATGATTTTACAACCGTTTTAACTCACGAAATTTTACACGGATTGGCTTTTTCAGGGACGCTGAATAGTGATAATCCTTTAAAAACAGGATTTGATGAATTAGTTACCATGACAGATTCAGGACCTGTTTTTACAGGGCGACATGCACGCACGGTAAATAATGGCAAACCTGTTCCTTTAGCTCCCGAATCAGCAGGGCAAGGTTCTTCTTTTTATCATGTTGATATTCCAGATGATTTAATGGCTGCATCTATTAAAAAAGGCGAGGTAAAAAAGATTTCACCCTTAAATGTTGCCATGCTGCAAGATATTGGTGTGGGAATTGTGAATAGCAATGGAGCAAATTCAAGCAAAGTACAAAATACTTATGGCTCTCCAAGTGTAAATTTACAAAATTTAATCGGTTCGATTAAACAAACCAATGAGCTAGAAGAAAATCTCACGCATTTAGTGGAAACTTTAGACAGTAATAACGTTTATTCGAGCGTGAATTTGCACGATTTCTTGTCAGAACTTGCAGCCACTGCACAAGAGGATAGTAGCTATCAAAGTGCAGTGGGTGCGTTAGTTTCTGTAAATGCCTAAATTTTAGAGCGTTGTTTAAATAAAAAATGTACGCTATTCTGAACACAAACTTTCCATTTTAATTTCTAGAAGATAAAACAGATGACGTTAGCTATTTTTGATTTAGACAACACGCTAATTGCCGATGACAGTGATTTTTTGTGGGGACAATTTTTAGTCGAGCAAGGCATTGTAGATCCCGTGCTTTACGAACGAATTAACGCCCAGTTTTACGAAGATTATCAAAAAGGTACGCTGGATATGCTTGCATTTTTGCGCTTTGCATTAAAACCACTTGCAGATCATTCGCTTGATCAATTGCACATTTGGCGTGAGCAATTTTTAAACGAAGTGATTGCACCAATTTATCTGAAAAGCGCACAAAATTTAGTTGATAAACATCGCGCTCAAGGTCACACATTACTAGTCATTACGGCGACAAATCGTTTTATCACCGCGCCAATTGTCAAAATGTACGGCATAGAAAATTTAATTGCCACAACGCCTGAATTAGTCGCAGGATGCTACACAGGTGAAATTGTGGGCGTGCCATGTTTTCAGACAGGAAAAGTAACATTATTAAACGAATGGTTAGCAAAAACGGGCGAAACACTCGTAGGTAGTTATTTTTACAGCGATTCACACAACGATTTGCCCTTGTTGCAACTTGTTGAAAATCCTGTCGCGGTTGATCCTGATGACAAATTACGGCAGTTTGCCCAATCAAAAAGTTGGAAAATCATGAGTTTGCGTGATTGATTTCAGTTTTTGATATACACATCGTAACGCAATAATTTACTGCTAAAACTTTCACTCGGTTTACCACCTAAAGGCTCTGCATAATGGGGACTTTTTACAACAACGCGCTTGCTTGTCACGGCAAGCGCAGTTTCAAATAATGTCGTTTTATCCAAATCTTCACCGACAAGTTTTTGCAAAATGGTCATTGACTTTTTGCTCAACGCAGATTTTTTTCTTTTTGGTGGAAACATGGGATCTAAATAAATGCAATCGGGTGAAAATTCCAAAGTTTGCAATAATTCAATTGCATTGCCAGGTATTAAAATTGGCGGGGCAAGTTGCAACTTTTGCATCCACGATTCACACGCTAAACGCGCAAACGCATCAGTGAGCAATTCCGTCATTATCGGCGAACGTTCAATGCAACTTACCTCGTATCCCATCCGAAACAAACACAAACTATCTTGCGCCCAACCTGTTGTCGCGTCGATAACGGTTGTAGTTTTACGTCCAATAGCTTGCGCGAGCGCACCTTCTTTTGGCGCGGGATATGAACGTTGTTCACCATTGCGCGGCGCAATATCTACGCTCACCCCGCCTTTTTTCAGCAATTCTTTGTCTAGTAATTTCAATTCACCGTCGCGCCATGTTAAAAAAAAGGTTTCGGAATTGGGTTCTGTTGATCGGCGCAAAAAAATATTTAAACGTTGCGCGAGCGCTTGATATTCTGAAATTTCGCCACTGCCTTCAAACAGCACCGCGAGTTGATTTTGAATGCTCACGTTATTCTGTTGAAACAGCTTCTTGTTGATTTTTCAACGCTGCGTCTAAGGTGTGCCATGCGAGTGTGGCGCATTTTACTCGGGCTGGAAATTCACGCACGCCTGCTAAAACGGCAAGTTTGCCAACGGCTTCAAGTTGTAAATCTTCACTTTTACCTGTGGTGATTTGATGAAAGATATGAAATAGCTCTTCGGCTTGCGCTTGTGTTTTACCTTTGATAATTTCGGTCATCAGAGAAACTGAAGCGGTGGAAATCGCGCAACCGCTACCTTGAAAACTGGCATCAGTAATGACATCACCATCGAGTTTTAAAAATAATGTTAAACGGTCGCCGCAAAGTGGGTTAAAGCCTTCAACCATGCGGTCATAATTTTCCATTACATAAAAATTGCGCGGATTGCGGTTGTGATCAAAAATGACTTCTTGATATAAGTCGCGTAAGTCTTCAAACATAGTTATTTTCTGTTAAGTTAATTTTTTAAAAAAGACAGGGGGTATTCGTGCGTGTAATGTCTCACATTATTACACAATCCCTTAATTCTGTAGATTTTACAAATTTATTGAACTCAAGTTAATGAATGCAATTAAACACACAAAAATCTTGCCAAAAATGAATCAGTTGATATAATTCGCGGACTGAAATGACAGAATTTCAGGCGCGTAGCTCAGTTGGTTAGAGCACCACCTTGACATGGTGGGGGTCGGTGGTTCGAGTCCACTCGTGCCTACCAAACAAATATAAAGCACTGCTAAGTCAGTGCTTTTTTTTATTGTGCAATTTGAAGGTATCCCGCAATGCTAGTTATTACACTTCCAGACGGTTCTCAACGCAACTATGACGCACCACTTAGCGTGCTTGAAGTCGCTCAATCTATCGGTTCAGGGCTTGCAAAAGCAACGCTTGCGGGAAAAGTCAACGGACAGCTCGTTGATGCCAGCACAATTATTCAAAACGACGCACAACTGCAAATTATCACCGCAAAAGATGAAGAAGGCGTTGACGTTATTCGCCATTCAACCGCGCATTTATTAGCGCAAGCGGTCAAACAATTATTCCCTGAAGCACAAGTCACGATTGGTCCTGTGATTGAAAACGGCTTTTACTACGATTTTGCTTATTCACGTCCCTTCACGCCCGAAGATTTAGAAAAAATCGAAGCGAAAATGCAGCAATTGGTTTCTGAAAATATCCCCGTTTCACGTTCGGTTTTATCGCGTGACGAAGCGGTGAGTTTTTTCAAAAATCAAGGCGAAAAATATAAAGCTGAAATCATTGAATCCATTCCAGCTGACCAAGATTTATCGCTTTACAATCAAGGTAATTTCACTGATTTATGCCGTGGTCCTCACGTTCCAAACACAGGCAAATTAGGCGCGTTCAAATTGATGAAAATCGCGGGCGCATATTGGCGCGGCGATGCGAAAAACGAAATGTTACAACGCATTTACGGCACAGCGTGGGCGGATAAAAAAGAACTCCAAGCGTATTTAACACGTCTCGAAGAAGCCGAAAAACGTGACCATCGTAAAATTGCCAAACATTTAGATTTATTCCACATTCAAGAAGAAGCACCAGGTATGGTGTTTTGGCATGAAAAAGGTTGGACGATTTACCAACAAGTTGAGCAATACATTCGTGAAAAGTTGCGTGTCAATGGTTACGGCGAAGTAAGAACACCACAACTTGTTGACCGCTCGTTGTGGGAAAAATCAGGACACTGGGACAAATTTGGTGCAATGATTTTCACGTCGCATTCTGAAAATCGGGATTACGCAATTAAACCGATGAACTGCCCTTGTCACGTTCAAATCTTCAATCAAGGCATGAAAAGTTACCGCGATTTGCCGATTCGTTTGGCGGAGTTTGGTTCATGTCATCGTAACGAACCGTCTGGCACGCTACACGGTTTGATGCGGGTTCGTAATTTCGTACAAGACGACGCACATATTTTCTGTGCTGAATCACAAATTCAAGAAGAAGTCGCCACCTTTATCGAATTACTGTTTGAAGTTTATAAAGATTTTGGTTTCAACGATGTCATCATCAAACTTTCAACACGTCCTGAAAATCGCGTTGGTAGCGACGAAATTTGGGATAAAGCCGAAGCTGCATTAGAAACCGCATTAAATGCCAAAAATTTAGCGTGGGAATTGCAACCAGGTGAAGGTGCATTCTATGGACCTAAAATCGAATTTTCATTGAAAGATTGCATCGGTCGCGTTTGGCAATGCGGCACAATTCAAGTTGATTTCTCAATGCCAGGACGTTTAGGCGCAAGTTTTGTTGCCGAAGATGGTTCGCGTCAAGTGCCTGTGATGTTGCATCGCGCAATTTTGGGTTCGCTCGAACGCTTCACTGGAATCTTAATTGAACAACACGCAGGAACATTCCCTGCATGGCTTGCCCCTACTCAGGTTGAGGTTTTAACCATTGCAGAACGTCACAACAATTACGCACAGCAAGTTTTCAAAACACTTGAATCAAAAGGCATTCGCGTCAAGATTGACTTGAGAAATGAAAAAATCGGGTTTAAAATCCGCGAACATTCTATGCAACGAGTCCCGTATCTTGTCATTATCGGTGACAAAGAATTAGAAGAACAAAAAATGACGGTACGCACTCAGAAGGGTGAAGATTTAGGTAGTTTGTCGATAGAAGACTTTAGCGAAAAACTCGCGCAAGTTATCGCAAACAAAGAATAATTAACGTGGAGGATTAAGGTATCGCTGCGAAAAAAGATGAAACGCGCTTAAATGACATGATTACCGCTCGTCGGGTTCGTGTAACAGGCGCAGACGGTGAGTCGCTTGGCATCATTCCGTTAGACGAAGCGAAAAAAATCGCTTACGACGCGGATTTGGATTTAGTTGAGATTTCGCCTAACGCGGATCCGCCAGTTTGTAAAATTATGAACTATGGCAAATTCCAGTTTGAGCAAAGTAAGAAATTAGCCATTGCTAAGAAAAATCAAAAACAAATTCAGATTAAAGAAATCAAATTCAGACCAGGAACAGATGAAGGCGATTATCAAGTTAAGATGAAAAATTTGGTTAAATTCTTAAATGAAGGCGACAAAACCAAAATTACGTTGCGTTATCGTGGTCGTGAAATGGCACACAAAGAATTGGGCATGGACGTTTTAAAACGCATCGAAAAAGATTTGGAAGAATTAGCCGTAGTCGAACAATTTCCGAAAATGGAAGGGCGACAAATGGTCATGGTTCTTGCGCCGAAAAAGAAAAAATAACAGTTTTAAATCGCACAGGATGTGCGATTTTTGTTTTGCTTAGTGCCTTGCATTTTGCCTTTGCGAACTTTTTTGTAGGGACATTTTTAACGTATTTTGGAGAAAACAAATGCCAAAAATCAAAACTAATCGCGGTGCCGCGAAACGCTTCAAGCGTACAGGCAACGGCGGTATCAAGTGTGGTCATTCACACCGTCGTCATATTTTGACGAAAAAAACAACCAAAAGAAAAAGACAATTGCGCTCGCCAAACCATGTACACGCTTCAGATTTACGCATGGCAAACCGCATGATTCCTTACCTTTAATAATCCGAGATAAATCATGCCTAGAGTAAAACGTGGCGTAACTGCCAGAGCAAGACACAAAAAAATTCTTAAACAAGCAAAAGGTTATTACGGCGCAAGAAGCCGCGTTTATCGCGTTGCAAAACAAGCGGTAATCAAAGCAGGTCAATATGCGTACCGCGACCGCAAACAAAGAAAACGTCAATTCCGTGCGCTTTGGATTGTTCGTATCAACGCGGCTTCGCGTATGTTCGGCATTTCTTACAGCCGTTTAATCAATGGTTTGACCAAAGCCAACGTAAAAATTGACCGTAAAGTGCTTGCTGATATTGCCGTTCGTGATATTGACGCATTCGGTAAAATCGCAGAAATCGCTAAAGCAAACATGAGTGCGCTTTCATAAAATTTCAGTTATAGATTTAAACTAAAAAAACCGCCTCACTTTTGCAAGTGAGGCGGTTTTTTTTTAGCTGTTTAATCTCTCAACTTTGCGCCAGTTTTTTCATTTAGTGCTGTTAAGAATTTGCCAACCGATGATTCAATTTCTTCATCGGTCAGAGTTTGTGCGTGGTTTTGCAACACTAAACTTAGAGCCACACTTTTAAAACCTTCATCCACACCTTTTCCACGATACACGTCAAAAATTACGGCTTCTTGCAAGAGCGTTTCATTGCACGTTTCAATTGCGCCAATAATTTCACCTGCATTTACCTCTTCTTTAACGAGCAACGCTAAGTCACGACGCACCGACGGGAATTTTGACAATGCCTTGAAAGTGGCACGCTGTTTTTGCAAAAGCAAGTCTTGCGCCAATTCAAATAAAAACACAGGTGTTTCAAAACCGAGTTGTTGTTCCAAATTTGGATGCAACATTCCTAACCAGCCAATGACTTCGCCTGTTTCATTCAAAATTTTCGCACTTTGACCTGGATGCAAGGTTTCATTTGAATCTGCGACAAATTGCACTTTGCAACCTGTTAATTCAAACATCGCTTCGACATCCGCTTTCACGTCATAAAAATCAACAGCGCGTTCTTTTTCGCCCCATTGTTCAGCCGCGACATTGCCTAACGCTAAACCTGCAAGCATTTTTTCTTGTTTGGTTTCATCGCCTGTTTGCACAAATCGCAAACCTGATTCAAAGAAACGCACGCGCGTTTGTTGACGATTCGTGTTGTGCAGAGCCGCTGTTAATAATCCGCCCCACAAACTGGTTCGCATCACAGCGAGTTCGGCAGAAATCGGATTTTGTAATTTAATAAATTCAGCACTTGGTGCAATCGCCCGTTGCATCGCTTCATCGATGAAACTGTAAGTAATCGCTTCTTGATAACCTCTATCAACGAGCAAATCTTTCACTCGCTCTAAATCTAAAACGTTTTCGGTCGCTTGATTTAACGCTGAACGCACTAAAATTTGATTGTTTGGCAAATTGTTATAGCCGTAAATGCGGGCAATTTCTTCAATCAAATCCGCTTCGATGGCAATATCAAATCGAAAACTCGGCGGCGTGATTTTCCAACCATCCGCTTGCGTTTCAACTTGCATTCCTAAACGTTGCAAAATGCCTGTCACGGTTTCATTTTCAAACGTCACACCTAAAATCTTATTGAGTTTTTCTTGGCGTAATGCAATCGGCTCACGTTTTGGCAATTCAGACGTTGTTGTGACTTCGGTAATTTCACCCGCCGCGCCACCACAAATTTCTAAAATCAATTGCGTGGCGCGTTCAATGGCGCGATGTTGCAATTCAAAATCTACACCACGTTCAAAACGGTGTGATGAATCGGTATGCAAACCAAATTGACGCGCTTTGCCTGCGATTGCAAGCGGTGTGAAAAACGCACATTCTAAAAACACATTTGTTGTTTCTTCATGTACTGCCGAATACGCGCCACCCATCACGCCAGCAAAAGCCAATGAGCTTTCATCATCTGCAATCACTAAACTTTTTTCGTCAAACATAATTGTTTGACCATTCAACAACTCCAGCGTTTCATCGTTTGTCGCATAACGAACCGTGATTCCGCCAGCTAATTTTGCAGAATCAAAAACGTGCAACGGTTGACCTAATTCAAGCAACACATAATTTGTCACGTCAACCAACGGACTAAGTGAACGCAAACCAGAACGGCGCAAACGTTCTTGCATCCAAAGCGGTGTTTGCGCTTTGTTATTTACGCCAGAAATCACTCGACCTAAATAACGTGGGCAAGCGTTCGGTGCTTCGACAGTCACGTTCAATTTGTCAGAAATCGAGACGGACGTTTTTTCAATTTCAGGAATTGCTAATTGAATTTGATTTAAAACCGCCACTTCACGCGCCACACCTTCAACGCTCAAGCAATCGGCGCGATTTGGTGTTAAATCAACTTCGATGCTGTTGTCATTGAGTTGCAAATACTCACGAACATCAACGCCAACAGGTGCATCAGCAGGTAATTCCATTAAGCCTTCGGCTTCGGCAACTAGCCCTAATTCTTTTGCCGAACAAAGCATTCCGAATGATTCAACGCCGCGTAATTTTGATTTTTTGATTTTAAAATCACCAGGTAACACTGCGCCAATGACCGACGCTGGAATTTTCAAACCCACTCGTACATTCGCTGCGCCACACACGATTTGCAACGGTTCAGCTTCGCCGACATTCACTTTGCAAACGCGCAATTTATCTGCGTCTGGATGTTTTTCCATTTCCAAAACTTCACCAATTACAACGCCGCTAAATTGCGCCGCAACGGGTTCGACGGCATCGACTTCTAAACCCGCCATTGTGATTTGAGCAACGAGTTCTTCCGTGCTGATTTGTGGATTAACGTAAGCTCTGAGCCATGATTCACTAATTTTCATATCATCCCTGCCTTAGTTGAATTGTTGTAAAAATTTCAAATCGTTTTCAAAAAATAAGCGCAAATCGTTGATGCCGTAACGAAGCATCGCCAATCGTTCTACGCCCATGCCGAAAGCAAAACCGCTATATTTTTCGCTATCGATTTTGACCGATTTGAAAACTTCAGGATGAATCATTCCGCACCCCATGACTTCGAGCCAACCTGTGTGTTTGCAGACGCGGCAACCATCGCCGCCACAAATCACGCATTCAATATCGACTTCTGCCGAAGGTTCGGTGAAGGGAAAATAAGACGGACGGAAACGAACTTGAATGTCTTTTTCAAAAAATGCGCGTAAAAATTCATACACCACGCCTTTCAAATCGGCAAAACTCACATCGGTATCAACTAGAAATCCTTCGACTTGATGGAACATCGGCGTGTGCGTGATGTCGGAATCGCAACGATAAACGCGACCTGGTGCAATGACTTTCAACGGTGGAGTTTCAGATTCCATGACGCGAATTTGCACAGGCGACGTGTGCGTGCGTAAAACACGGTGCGCGTCAAAATAAAACGTGTCGTGCATCGCGCGAGCGGGATGATGCGCGGGAATGTTTAAGGCTTCAAAATTGTGATAATCGTCTTCGATTTCAGGACCTTCAACGACGCTGAAACCGACACTTGAAAAAATTTTATTGATGCGACGCAAAGTGGTTGTCACAGGATGCAAACCGCCTACTTTTTGTCCACGACCTGCAAGTGTTACGTCGATACGTTCACTGGCTAAACGCGCTAAAAGCGCGGCTTGTTCGAGTTCAATTTTTTTTGCGTCAAGTTTTTCTTGAAACGCATCTTTGGCTTGATTGATAACTTGCCCCGCCGTCTTTCGTTCTTCATGCGGTAATGAGCCAAGTTCTTTCATTTGGGCAGTAAAAATGCCTTTTTTACCTAAATAATTGACACGAATCGCGTCAAGACTTGTTAAATCAGTTGTTTTTGCAAGCTCATCTAAGGCTTGTTTGAGAATATCATCTGTAGGAGTGGACACGGTTTGATTGAGTGGTTGATTTAAAAAGGCGCAATCATATCATAGAGTTGTAGCTATAAAAATTACGGTCATAGCTTAAATACACACTAAAAATAATTTATAAAACGGAAACGATTTAAAAAGGTTGCTTTTAAAAAGTGCAAAATTTGCATTTTTGCCAGTGTCAAATGATTGAATGCGTTAGCAGAATTATGCAGTAATGCGTTATAATTCAACCGTCAAATCAAATACTCTCCCCGCGCAAAAAACGCGCATCTTAAAAATCTACAACAGGTAAAACATGTCTGAAGAAACAACTCCTTTATTGTCATTTCGTGACTTAGGAATTATTGAACCCTTACTTAAAGCACTCAAAGAAGTTGGTTACGAAACCCCGTCACCGATTCAAGCGCAAACCATTCCCTTTATTCTCGAAGGCAAAGACGTTTTAGGTCAGGCGCAAACTGGCACAGGTAAAACGGCAGCTTTCGCCTTACCCATTTTGTCACGCATTGATTTAAAACAACGCGATCCGCAAGTTTTAGTTTTAGCTCCAACACGCGAACTCGCGATTCAAGTTGCCGAAGCCTTTCAACGTTATTCGTCACATTTAAAAGATTTTCATGTATTGCCCATTTACGGTGGACAAGATTACACCTCGCAATTACGCGCTTTAAAACGCGGCGCACACGTTGTGGTTGGAACGCCAGGTCGTGTGATGGATCACATGCGAAAAGGCACCTTATCACTGGATAATTTGAAATTCTTAGTGCTTGACGAAGCCGACGAAATGTTACGCATGGGCTTTATTGACGACGTGGAATGGATTTTGGAACAAACGCCTGATAATCGTCAGATTGCGTTGTTCTCTGCGACGATGCCGAGCGTTATTCGCCGCATGACGGATAAATATCTCAACAAACCTGAACACGTTACGATTAAAGTGACCAATGCGTCAGCGGAAAATATCCGTCAACGTTATTGGTTAGTTAGCGGCACTCATAAATTAGATGCGTTGACGCGCATTTTGGAAGCCGAAACGTTTGACGGCATGATTATTTTCGTTCGCACCAAAACGGCAACGATTGAACTTGCTGAAAAATTAGAAGCGCGTGGTTACACGGCGGCAGCCATTAACGGTGATATGTCGCAAAATTTGCGTGAACGCGCAATCAATCATCTAAAAGCAGGCAAACTCGATATTTTGATTGCAACAGACGTGGCGGCGCGTGGTTTAGACGTTGACCGTATCACTCACGTTGTGAATTACGATATTCCTTACGACACTGAATCGTATGTGCATCGCATTGGTCGTACAGGTCGTGCGGGTCGCACAGGTGATGCGATTTTGTTTATCGCGCCGCGTGAGCGTAAATTGCTCATCAACATTGAACGGGCAACCAAACAAAAAGTTGAAGAAATGGATTTGCCTTCAACGGAAATCATCAATAACAAACGTATCAACCGTTTCAAACAAAAAATTACCGATACGCTTGCGGCTGAAGAACTCAGTTTCTTCGCGCAATTGATTGGGCAATATGAAATTGAACACGATGTGAGGGCGTTAGAAATTGCGTCTGCGTTGGCAAAATTGGTGCAAGGCGACGAACCGCTTTTGATGCAACCGATTAAAAAAACCAAAGAACGCGAACGTGACCGCAGTGATGAACGACCACCACGTCGTGATCGTGATGATTCACGCGGACGCGGTGAACGAAATGAACGTCCAAGACGTGAATCAAGTGAACGCGGTGAACGTCGTCCTAAACGTGAATTTTCAAATAACATTGAAATGGAAACCTTCCGCATTGAAGTGGGTCACGCGCATGGCGTAAAGCCTGGTAATATCGTGGGTGCCATTGCCAATGAAACAGGTATCGATGGCGACCACATTGCGCGAATTCGCATCGAAGACGATTACAGTACCGTTGAATTACCTGCTGGAATGCCAAAAGAATTGTTAAATGAATTACGCAAAGTGCGCGTCGTGGGGCAAGCGTTGAACATTTCAAAAGTGGGCGAAAATGCAGGACGTTCTGAATCAAAATCTGAAGGGCGTAAAACCTTAAAATTCGACGATAGCAAACCTAAATCGGATAAAAGCAAAAAACGTTTAAGTTCAACATCTCGCAGAGCAAAAGAGCCGAAAGATTTTTAATCACACGGCACCTCAATTCAAAATTGAACCTCGATTAGATAACTTTCTAATCGAGGTTTTTTATGTGCTATAAAACCATTATTTTTTAGGCATTCGTAACTATAAATTTTCAACAAGAGTTTAAGCAAAATTTGAGATAAAATGCGCTTAATTATTTTTTAAGATTCATTTTTTCTAAACACATACGAGGTTAATTCATTCATGCACATCATCTTGTTAGGCAGTCCAGGTTCGGGTAAAGGCACACAAGCGCAATTCATCACCGAAAAATACGCAATTCCGCAAATCTCAACAGGCGACATGTTACGCGCGGCTGTGCGTGAAGGAACGCCGTTAGGACTTGAAGCTAAAAAAGTGATGGATGCGGGGCAATTGGTTTCTGACGAAATTATTTTGGGTTTAATCAAAGAACGCATTACACAAGATGATTGCAAAAATGGCTTTTTGCTCGATGGTTTTCCGCGCACGATTCCGCAAGCGGATGGTTTAAAAGCGATGGGCGTTGAAATTGACACCGTGATTGAAATCGATGTACCAGACGAAAATATCGTCACGCGCATGGCAGGTCGTCGTGTGCATTTAGCTTCAGGTCGTAGCTATCATACGCAATTTAATCCGCCAAAAGTTGAAAATATCGACAACGAAACAGGCGAAGCCTTAATTCAACGCGAAGATGATAAAGAAGAAACGGTGCGAAATCGTTTGCGCGTTTATCATGAACAAACAAAACCGCTCGTTGAGTATTACTCTGTGCCTGAACGTGGGGTGAAATTTCATTCCATTGCAGGCGTAGGAAGTGTTGAAGAAATCACCGCGAAAATTTTCGCCGTTTTAGGATAAGAACATGGCAGGCAAAACGTTATACGACAAACTTTGGAATGACCACGTTGTTCACACGGAAGACGATGGCTCTTGCTTAATTTACATCGACCGTCATTTGGTGCATGAAGTCACTTCGCCGCAAGCCTTTGATGGACTGCGTTTGGCAGGCAGAAAACCGTGGAATGTGACGCGAAATTTAGCCGTTGCTGACCATAATGTGCCAACGAATCATCGTGATAAAGGGATTGCTGACCCTGTTTCGCGTTTGCAAGTAGAAACGCTTGATAAAAATTGCGCCGAATTTGGCATTACTGAATTTGACATGAGCGATATTCGTCAAGGCATTGTGCATGTGATTGGCCCTGAACAAGGCGCAACGTTACCAGGTATGACAGTGGTTTGCGGAGATTCGCACACGTCAACACATGGCGCGTCAGGCGCGTTAGCGTTTGGGATTGGCACATCCGAAGTTGAACACACTTTAGCGACACAATGTCTAGTTCAGAAAAAAGCCAAAAACATGTTGATTTCGGTTGATGGACAAGTTGGCAAGGGCGTGACGGCAAAAGATATTGTTTTAGCCATCATTGGCAAAATCGGTACAGCAGGCGGCACAGGTTATACGATTGAATTCGGTGGCTCGGCAATTCGAGCCTTATCGATGGAAGGTCGCATGACAGTTTGCAATATGGCAATCGAAGCGGGAGCGCGTGCGGGTTTAGTCGCTGTTGATGACGTGACGATTGATTACTATCGCAATCGTCCACTTTCGCCTAAAAATGAAGATTGGTTTATGGCAGAACGTGTGTGGCGTAATTTGCGCTCTGATGACAACGCTGTTTTTGACAAAGTGATTCGCATTGATGCGGCAACGATTAAACCGCAAGTCACTTGGGGAACGTCGCCTGAACTCGTGGTTGCTGTGGATGACGTTGTGCCAAATCCAGCCGATGAAACCGACAGCATAAAAGCGCAAAGTATGCAACGTGCGTTGGATTATATGGGTTTGCAAGCGGGTCAAAAAATCACTGATATTCAAATTGATAAAGTGTTTATTGGTTCTTGCACCAATTCGCGCATTGAAGATTTACGCGCGGCGGCGGTTGTGGTTGAAGGCAAAAAAGTTGCGGCAAACGTTAAACAAGCGTTAATTGTTCCTGGTTCAGGTTTAGTGAAACAACAAGCTGAAGCGGAAGGTTTAGATAAAATTTTCACCGATGCGGGTTTTGAATGGCGTGATGCAGGTTGCTCAATGTGTTTAGCGATGAATGCTGACCGTTTGGAAGAAGGTGAGCGTTGCGCGTCAACGTCAAATCGTAATTTTGAAGGACGACAAGGCTACGGCGGTCGCACACATTTAGTGAGTCCTGCGATGGCAGCGGCAGCTGGGATTGCGGGGCGGTTTGTAGATGTCAGAGATTTTTAACTCTAAGATGAGGACGTTATGAATAACATAAAAGATATTGAAGAAGAACAAGAATACGAAGCTGATTCTAATGATGTGCCACCTTCTGATGTGATGGCTTTTAATGAATTAAGGTCATGTGCTGATTTGTTCAGACTATACGATGAAAAACAGCTTGAAATTCAGCCAGAATTTCAGCGTGAGTCAGTATGGTCTAAACCTGCCCAAACCCGATTTATAGATAGTCTGACAAAACAATTGCCTATACCCAGTATGTGCATAGGCTTAGATTACAAAACAGAAAAGCGCTTGATTATTGATGGCTTGCAAAGAATGCAAAGTATTATCTGTTTTTTATCTAACAACGATTGGGAACTTTCTAATTTAAGCGATATAGATGAAAAATTATCGGGAAAAACAGTTTCGACAATTAGAGAAGAATCTGAACAAATTTATGGGAGAGTCAAAAATGTTATGATTCCTATAACAGTGATTAGATACGACTCTTCCAAAGAAACACATAACGAATATCTTTTTATGATATTTCATAGGCTTAATTCTGGTGGAATGAGATTAAATAACCAAGAAATTAGAAATTGTATCTACAGTGGAAAGTTCAATAATACTTTGAAAAAACTCGCTGAAGATAAACACTCAAAAGAGTTTTTTGGCGTGAAAAAAAGATTTTCTAATGAGGAAATGATTTTAAGGTTCTTCGCTTTCACTGAAACACTCGACGAATATAACGGCAAACTCGCCACATTTCTTAATAACTACATGTTTTATAACAGGCAGGTCATTAAAACAGAGATTGAAGAATTGTATCTTGAATCTGTTAGGTTTTTCGGTGAAAACATTACTGATAAGTCTCGTAAAAAATTAAGTAAGACTGTTCTTGAAGGTTTGTTGTATGGAATTTCTCAAAATATTAAACATTTGAAGAGCAAAAATCGTAGTGAGCTAGAAAGACTTTTCGAAAATTTTAAACAATTACCTGAATACAATCAGGATAATTTAAAGTCTGCTCTTTCTGATAAGGAAAAAGTAAAAGAGAGATTGTTATCTTCTAAAGAATGTTTCAGTCGATAGATTATGAAATCTAAGGTAGAAATAGAAAAGTTGTTAAATGAGCTTGATGGTTTTTACAATCAACCTCATTGCTCTAATGAACATGCACAGCTTTACTCAAAAATAGCATTGTTGGAGCTTTGTGGCTGGTTGGAAGTGACTTTGGATGAGATAGTAAAGGATTACGCATTAGATACGACAATACCGAAACTGACTAAGCCAAAAAATGTCGAGTATTTAGAAGAAAATATAATAAGAAAAACATCTGGTTTTAAGTACGATAGAAATTTTCGACCTATGCTAATTCATACTATTGGGATAATTGGTGTTGAAAAGTTAGAAGAAAAATGTGACGTTGATTTACAAAAATTAAAATCTGTACTTGGTACTATCGAAAGAGAAAGGGATGTTGCAGCGCATACATCAATAGCAGGGGTCGCATCCACTTATGATTCGCCATCGGTAATAAAAAATAAACTGGATCAACTTTATCTAATTTTGGAAAAAATTGAGAAAGAGTTAAATGAAATATAAGCGGATGGGGCGGGCATCAGATTTTTACATCAAAATTCAAATCTTTATATTTGCGTTTATTCATTATGGTTTCTTACAAATAATTATTAACACCTTCAACGAGTTCTAATAAATATGCGAGCCTTTACAACTTTAACTTCAATCGTCGCGCCGCTCGACCGTGCAAATGTCGATACTGACGCGATTATTCCAAAACAATTTCTAAAATCGATTCGCCGCACGGGTTTTGGCGTTTATTTATTCGATGAATGGCGATATTTAGACCAAGGGCAACCCGATATGGATTGCACCAATCGTCCGATTAACAAAGATTTCGTGCTAAACAAACCACAATACCAAGGCGCACAAATTTTATTGACGCGCGAAAATTTCGGTTGTGGTTCGTCACGCGAACACGCGCCGTGGGCGTTAGAAGATTACGGTTTTCGCGCGATTATCGCACCGAGTTTTGCCGATATTTTTTATAATAACTGTTTCAAAAATGGCTTGTTGCCGATTGCGTTAGATGCTGAAATTGTGGACAGTTTATTCAAAGAATTAACCGACGGTTATTCATTAACTGTTGATTTAGCATCGCAAATCATTACCACGCCAAGCGGCAAAACCATCGCGTTCACGGTTGATGAAAATCGTAAATTCCGTTTGCTTAACGGTTTAGATGATATTGGTTTGACCTTGCAACACGCTGATGAAATTCGCGCTTATGAAGTTGAACGCGCAAAACGTGCGCCTTGGTTATTTCGCTAAAAATGCAAGCCGAAACGCGCCACGAACAATTTGAACGACATTCTTTTTTAGGAAATTTGCTTCGCAAATTGCACGTTGATATTCCGTTATTTGTCGCGCTATCTTTAGTTTCTATTTTAAGTTTTGTCATTCTTTACAGTTCAGGCGGACAAGATTTAGACGTTTTAATCCGTCAAGCGGCGCGAGTGGGTTTAGCATTTAGTTTCATGATTTTGCTCGCACACGTTGAGCCATATCAATTCAAACGCTGGTCAGTTATTTTATTCAGCTTAGGCATTATATTATTACTTGCGGTGCTAATTTTGGGTGAAATCGGTAAAGGCGCACAACGCTGGCTTGAATTAGGTGCGTTTCGATTTCAACCATCAGAAATGATAAAAATCACCACGCCTATGATGATTGCTTGGTATTTGGCAGAGTATTCGTTGCCGCCGCGTCCAAAACAGCTGTTAATTGCCAGTTTTTTAATTATTTTGCCAACCTTGCTGATTGCAAAACAACCTGATTTAGGAACCGCGTTATTGGTTGCCAGTTCAGGAGCGGCGGTTTTATTTTTTTCAGGGCTTTCGTGGTGGTTCATCATTGGAATCGCCGCTTTTTTAACGGCATTAACGCCAATTTTGTGGCATTTTTTGCACGATTATCAACGCGCACGGGTGCTGACCTTTTTAAATCCCGAAGCCGACCCGCTCGGACGCGGTTATCACATTATTCAATCAAAAATCGCCATTGGCAGCGGTGGTATTTATGGCAAAGGTTGGCTCGGTAGCACGCAATCAGAACTTGATTTCTTACCTGAAAGTTCAACGGATTTTATTTTTGCCGTGTTCGCAGAAGAATTCGGATTGTTTGGTTGTGTGTGTTTGCTGATATTGTATTTGTTGATTATCAGCCGCTGTTTATTTATTGCTTCACAAGCTAAAGACACTTACAGCCGTTTGCTTGCGGGTAGTTTGGCATTTACGTTTTTTGTGTATGTGTTTGTTAATATCGGCATGGTAATTGGCGTATTACCCGTTGTTGGCGTGCCATTACCGTTAGTCAGTTACGGCGGCACGTCCATTGTGACTTTATGTGCAGGTTTTGGCATTTTGATGTCAATTCATACACATAAAAAGTTATTACCGTAAAACATCATGTTTTAAGCATAAATCGCGTAAAATTTGTCACCCATTTCTTTTTCTTCGCGTTTAATCATGCTTAGTGAATTCTCACTTATCGATAAATTTTTCAAAAACGCCACGTCACAAAATCCAAATACACGTTTAGGGATTGGGGATGATTGCGCGTTACTTTCAATTCCAGCGGGTTACGAATTAGCTATCACTACCGACACGATGGTCGAAAATGTCCATTTTTTTTCAGATGCCAATCCCGCACAATTAGGTCATAAATTATTGGCGGTGAATTTGAGCGATTTAGCGGCAATGGGCGCACAACCGCTTGCCGTCACGCTTGCGCTGACTTTGCCGCAAGTGAATGAAACATGGTTGCGCGAATTTGCAACAGGTTTTTCAAATCTGGCGCGTGAATTTAGCGTTGATTTAATTGGCGGCGATACCACAAAAGGCGCGTTAACTTTAACCCTTCAAGCGATGGGTTTAGTGCCAAATGGTAAGGCTTTAAAACGCTCAACGGCAAAAAGTGGCGATTTAATTTTCATGACAGGTTTTTTAGGTGACGCAGGTTTAGGGTTGAAAATTAAACAAGGTTTTGCAAGTGATTCTCAAAATGCACTTTTGCGTTTTCACGCGCCAATGCCACGCATTGAAACAGGTTCAGCATTGTTAGGCGTTGCTAATTCGTGCATTGATATTTCAGATGGTTTAGCTAGTGATTTGAGTCACATTTTGAAACAAAGCGGAGTCGGTGCAACGCTCGATTATGAAAAATTACCGCTTTCCAATGCGGTTAAAAATTACATTGAGCAAACGGGCGATTTTCAAATGCCGCTAATTTCGGGTGATGATTATGAATTGTGTTTTACGGTTGCCCCTGAAAATATTGCTCGTGTACCAGAAAACTGCACGCAAATTGGCATCATTGAAAGCACTCACGGTTTGCATTTAAAACGCGCAGGTGAAATTGAAATTTTAACAGTCAAAGGCTATGAACATTTTTCTTAAAAATTACGGCAACACGCAACTCACAAAATCGCAAATTTTGAAACATCCGATTTTATTTTTGGCGTTTGGATTTGGATTTGGGCTAGTCAAAAAAGCACCTGGAACATTTGGCACGCTTGCGGCAATTCCTGTGTATTTGCTATTTGCTCAAACACCGTTTTGGCTCTACAGCACGCTCACCATTATTTCGACCATCATCGGCATTAAAATTTGTGACGATGCGGCAAAACTACTCGGTGAACATGATTTTAACGGCATTGTTTGGGATGAAATCGCAGGTTATTTGATTACGTTGTGGTTTGTTCCGCTGAGTTTGCAAGCGGTTTTAATCGGTTTTGTGCTATTTCGATTCTTCGATATTCTCAAACCTTTTCCAATTAAATGGATTGATAAACACGTTCATGGCGGTTTAGGAATTATGCTCGATGATGTCTTGGCGGGTATTTTTGCAGGCGTGATTTTATGGCTGCTTACGATGTTTTTAACTATTTGACCTTATTTTTTATTCTATTTGCAGCATGCACCGCTCTCCCTTTGTTATTCAAAAAATTTAGTGGCTTGAAGATTTTTTTACAAAATTTTCAAAATCTTTGAGTGGTAGCGGATGACTGAACAGAAAACCTTGATAGGAATGGCAGCCATAAATATCAAGCAAATTTTGTTGTTCTTTTGATTCAATGCCCATTGCAATCACTTCATAATGATGGGTATTTGCTTCATCAATGATGAAGTGAATCAATTCAGCAACGTTAGAATTTTTTGTCATATCTGCAACAAAAAAATGATCAATTTTTATTTGATCAAATGGCAAAATTTTCAAATAGGCTAACGCAGAATAGCCAATACCAAAATTATCTAAGGTAAATTTTATGCCTATCAATTTTAATTTATTGATTTTATTAAAAATACTTGTAATGTCATGTACAAATACACTTTGAGAGATTTCAAATGTTAACTTTGTCGGATCAACTCCTAGATTTTTGATGATACAAAAAATTTGTTCTATAAATTCGGGCTGCATTATTTGTTTGTAACTTATGTTTACAGATAACCCGATATGTTTTGTTGATTCACTAGATTGCCATTTACTAAGCTGCTGGCAAATTTCTTGAATGATTAAATAGCCAATTGGAATTATCAGGTCGGTTTGTTCCGCAAGTTTAATAAAATAATCAGGCTGCATCAGACCTTTAACAGAATGATTCCAGCGAATGAGTGCTTCTGCCCCTGTAATCTTACCAAATTTGTTAAGTTGAGCTTGGTAAAATACTTGAAATTCATTTTTAGCAATAGCCTGTGCCAATTCGGTAAAAGATAATCCGACATTTCTCAACATATCAAAATTAAACACGCACGTTTCATTTCTGCCTTGTTTTTTTGCATGATGTAACTCGATATTTGCCTCTTTTAAAACTGCATAAAAATCAGTTTGTTGATTATCAAAAATGCCCCCCCCCATGTTGAAACATGGTTTGTATCTATTTCCATAAAGGATGATTTCTTTACTCAAATGCTGTTTCAGGTCATCTGTAAATTTTGTAATTTGGCGCAAAGCATGATTTCTATTACTGCTCAGGTGATTGAGCATAATCAAAAATACATTGTCACTAAATCGATAAAAACTATCTTCTTTGATGAAACGATGTAATCTAAATTCAATTTCAGTCAATACTTCGTTTTTGTAGTTGAAAACATAAAAATGGCTTGCGATAATTGACGCATTGATTTCTAACAAAAATAATGCTGTTTGGCATTCGTTCGTGTAGTTACTAAAATGAAAGCATTGCTCAAAAAAATCTAACTTTGACCAATTAGTTGTGTTTAATTCGTGAAAATAAAGAAATTGTTCTTCGGATATATATTGCGTTTGATTTGTCATGCTTCATTGTAAAAATAGAAAAAACTGGATTTCCAGTTTCTCATAAATTTGAGAACGCAAAAATCAGGCATTGTCTGATTCTTTTGTAGGACAAATCTGATGTGTTTGTAAGAATTATTGGTGGTGGATTCTGAATAGCTTGACGTTTGATAATTCATAAGAATTTTCCTACAAAACTATCAGATTTTGTCTGATTTATATTTGCGCGTAAGCAGTTAGTTTATTGTATTGAAAAAACCTGACTAAACCGCAAAAATGATAAACTACCAAATTTTATTTGAAAAATCTCCCTTTGCCATTCTTATTTTTAAAAATGGCATACTGGAAAATGCTAACGCTACTTGTTATGAATTGTGGAAAGCAACCAATGCGAATGATTTAATAGGAAAGTCAATAACCGATTTTTTTATTTTTGAAAATCATGATTTTAAAGATAATGCAGAATTTTTTCAGGTTGAACATCTCAACATTGAAGGAAAAATTTGCGCTAAAGACGCAGAAATACCAGATATTTTATTTTCAAATGTGATTGTTCATGATCATGGACATATCATGAATTATATTACGGTACTCAACGTATCAGAGCGCAAAAAACATGAAACGACCATCATTGAAAATGAACAAAAATTAAGACAGCTTTCCAATCATGTTGAGGAAGCTAGAGAATCCGAGCGAACTAAAATCGCGCAAGAAATTCATGACGATTTAGGCAATACACTCACCGTTTTAAAAATGGAAATATTTTGGTTAATCAAACAATTTCCAATCCCAGCTGATCCCATTCCAAATCAACTAAATAAAAAAATTACGGGCATTCTCGAAAACATTGATCAAGCCATTGAAACAACGCGAAATTTAATTACGCAATTACGTCCAAGTGTTTTAGATCATTTAGGGCTGTTAGCTGCAATCGAATGGCAAATCAACAAATTTCAAAAAACACATGATATGGTTTGCGTTGCTGAATTACCCGAAAATGAATCCATTGCACTCGATACAAAATGCAACACCGTTGTTTTTCGTATTCTGCAAGAGGCTTTGAATAATGTTGTTAAACATTCAAAAGCGACTGAAGTGAGAGTGCGTGTGATAAGTTTAGAACGATTTTTAGTCGTTAAAATCATTGACAATGGCATTGGTATGAATGAAGAAGAAATCAATCGAACTGAAAAATATGGCTTGCGTGGTATGTGTGAGCGTATCAACTTTTGTGGTGGTGATCTTGCTGTTTTTAGCGAATTAGGAAAAGGCACCATGATTTTACTTAAAATTCCTAAATTAGCGGTGAAAGGATCATTGTGATTAACTTATTTATTATTGATGATCATGCGATTGTCAGAGAAGGCATGAAGCAAATTATTGCTGATGTACCTGATCTTAAAGTCGTGCAAGAAGCCTCAAATGGCGATGAAGCATTACAGATTATTGCTGCTGATGAATATAAAAATTGGGATGTGATTTTGCTTGATATTTCAATGCCAGGTAAAAACATTATTGATATTTTAAAAATAATGAAAATTACGATCCCCCATATTCCGATTTTAATTTTGAGTATGTATCCCGAAGATCAGTATGCCATTCAAATGATTCGCTACGGTGCAAGCGGTTATCTCAATAAAGGCAGTGCGCCTGAGCAATTAGTGCAAGCAGTGCGAAAAGTAGCCAGTGGCGGACGTTTTTTAAGTGCGGCTGTGACAGAGCAATTATTATTTGAAATTGGGGTAAAAAATAGCGACAGATTACCGCATGAATTATTAAGTAGTCGGGAATTTCAAGTTTTCATTGGCATTGCAAAAGGAAGAAGAATTACTGACATTGCCAATGAGATGTCACGCAGTGTTAAAACCGTTAGCACTTTCCGTTCACGAGTTTTAAAAAAAATGCACTTGCAATCTACAGCAGAACTTATTGAATACGCCATTAACTACAAACTTTAAAATCTATAATGCTATGAATAATTCTAAAATTAAAATTTTATTTGTTGATGATAACCCGCACGTTATAGGGCTGTTAAATGTGACTTTTAATTCAAAAGAATATGAGGTTTTTAATGCTCAAAATGGTGCAGAAGCCTTGAATTTAATTCGTATCAATCAGCCTGATATTGTTTTTTTAGATATTATGATGCCAGGCGAAATTGATGGCTTTGCGGTTTGTGAATATGTGAAATCTTCTTCGACTTTTAAAAAATCTTTTGTCGTGATGCTCACGGGCAAAGCGAAATATCAAGATGAATCTTATTGTTTATCAATTGGTGCTAATAAATATGTCAGAAAACCCTTTCGACCTGCTGAATTAGTTGAAATTGCTGAACAATGGAAAAAGAATTATCAATTCCAATTTACCAAATTAGCTATTTTAATTGCAGTAGAAGAAGAAAAATCACGAGAAATAATTATTCAAACGCTTGCAAAAGACACGTCTATTTTATTTTGTTGTGATAATGTGATGCAGGCAATTTCCTGTTTTAAAAAGAATAAAATCGATTTAGTTTTCATCGAAATTTTAATGTCAAAATTAGATGGGACGGAACTAATTTTTGAAGTTTTACAAACCCAGCCACAGACTAAAATTATTGCAATTTCTAATCGTTTGCTGATTATTTCTAATCATAGTGTTGGTACCGCCCAAATTTTAGGCATAAATCATATTTTGCATAAACCTTTTACCGAGCAAGATATAAAAATGGCAGTTTTAGAAACCATGAAAAATTAATTGGTATATTGCATAATCGACTGATGAGCAATTTCCATTTGAATTTTAAGATTATGAATAACTTGAGAAATTTCACCTTCTTCATCAGCCAGTTCTTCGAGTTCTTCAGCGTCATTACCTAAATCAAACAAGCCTAAAACTCTTGCTGCACCTTTTATTTTATGGGCAAATTCTGCCATATCTGCAAATGAAAATTGCTCGATAGTTTCAATATCAGCTTCATAATCTTCAATAAATTGCATCAAATACATTTTGTAAATAGTTTCATCTTTCCAATCTTCTAAAGCCGATTCGATGTCTAAACCTGCAAATTGTAAAACCTTTTCTATTGTAATTTCTTGCGGTTGGGTAAATGTTTTTACAGTTTGCTCTGCTTGATTGGCAACATCTTTTATTTTTAATACATGACGAATTTGTTTAACGGCAACGTCAACATTAAATGGCTTTGTAATAAAATCTTGCAAACCCGCTCTTTGCGCTCTGTCCATTTGAGATTTTAAAACTCCAGCACTGAGCGCGATAATAGGCAAATTCTTTAATTCAGGAATTTGGCGAATATAATCAGTCGCTTCACAACCATCCATAACAGGCATTTGAATATCCATTAACACTAAATCTACGCCTGTCGGATCGTGTTTTAACCATTCAAAGGCTTCTAAACCATTAGTCAATGTAATAATTTCCGCGCCTTCATCAGAAAAAATACGCCGTGCAACTTCCAAATTGATGTCATTATCATCAACGATAAGCAATTTTAAATTAGCAAGCCTTTTATTTTCGATTAACGCATTAGCACTTTTTTCAGGATACAGTGCGTTTTCTAATGAAGAAGGCGTTAAAGGTTTATTGATTAGATAAATGTTTTTATTTAACAAATCAGGTTGTGCGAAAGTCGTTCTTTCGTATTCAGTTTGCAACACGATAGCTTTGTTTTGAGCATGGTTTAAAAAATGATGCAAATTAAATTCGTCTAAAATTTGTGCATCAATCACAATAATTTCACAATGATTTTGCTCAACAAATCGATAAAAATCGTTATTGTCATCACGAACAAAAGGTTTCAAATTTAAAGATAAAACAATTTCACACACCGCTTTTTGTTCTAATTTATTTTTAGTCTCAATAAAAACATTGATTTCTTTTTCTAGCTCGATAACGTCACTTTTATTTCTATAGCCAAAATCGACATTGAAAGAAAAAATGCTCCCTTTGCCTTGTTCACTTTCCAGTAAAAAATCACCGCCCATTAACTTCACTAATTGCCGTGAAATAGTCAGACCTAAACCTGTGCCGCCATAATTTCGAGTAATTGAAGTATCTACTTGAGAAAAAGCATTAAAAATTTTTTCTTTATGCTCAGTAGAAATGCCAATGCCCGTATCTTCAACTGCAAAACGTAAATAAATACGTCTATCTGTTTTTTTAATCAATTTAATGGAAACTAAAACATAACCTTTGCGAGTGAACTTCATTGCATTACTAATTAAATTTACCAATATCTGCTGTAGTCTTAATTCATCACCGAGTAAGACAAGATTTTTTAATGCACAAGATGGTAAAATAATTGGCGTTATATCTTTTTCAGAAGAATTAAACGTCATAATTGTGGCTAAATTATTTAAAATTGAATCAAGCTCAAATTCAGTATGAAATAATTCAAAATGCCCCGATTCAATTTTTGAAATATCTAAAATATCGTTAATAATTCCTAACAATAATTCCCCAGATTTCAATATTTTTCCTGTTAAGGATCGTTCATCTTGTTGCAATACTTTACTTTTGTTCAAAAGATACGCCATGCCTAAAATAGCGTTAATCGGTGTGCGAATTTCATGGCTCATATTTGCTAAAAATTCTGATTTCGATTTGGCTAAAATTTCTGCTTCGTCTTTGGCTTTAATAATGATTCGTTCAAGATTTTGTTGTGCAGAAATATCACGCATGATTAAAGAAAAGATGGATGGTTGATTGCCGTGGTTATTAAAACTTGCCATCACAATTAACGAAACGGGATATAAAACATTATTTTTTCCTAATAAAACAGAATTGCCTTGCCATACACCGTTAGTGGTTGCTAAAGGAAAACAAATTTTTAACAGTGTTTCTTTTTCTTTTTTGGGAAAAATAGCTTCTAGTTTTAAATGTTCGATACTTGCTGTGCAATCTAAACCAATCATATTTTTGGCTTCACAATTTAGATAGTGAAAAGTGAACGTTTGGGGATCAAGAAGACCAACAAAATCAACAGATTTTTCAATAATACTAAGTAATTGTTGATTTTTATGTTCAATTATTTTTCTTTCATGAATATCGGTATGCGTGCCAATCATTCGCAATGGTTTTCCGTTTTCATCTCGACTGACGGCAACGCCTCTATCAAGCACCCATTTATAACTACCGTCTTTGCATAAGACGCGATGTTCACAAGTGTACACGGATGTTTTACCATCAAGATAATCTTGCAGCACTTTTAGCACTTCTTTAGCATCATTAGGGTAAACACGACGCTCCCATTCTTTTAAACTATTACCAATTTCGTGTTCCGCAAAACCAAGCATTTCTTTCCAGCGTTTGCTAAAAAACACTTTTTCGCTGGGAATATGCCAATCCCACAAACCATCGCCCGCACCTTCGAGCGCAAATTTCCAACGAAATTCGCTTTCCGCTAAGGCTTTGCTGGTTTTTTTTATTTCGGTAATGTCATTGAGTGTGACTAACTGAGTTTTGGTTTGCATTCCTTCCAAAGAAGTTGCTTCGACAAAAAACCATCTCAATTCCCCATTTTTATCAACAGTGTGTATTTCCATTGGCTCAAACACCGTATCGGGATTTTGCATACTCAATTGCATTCTTGTCATCCACTCTGTTGCAATTCGTTCTCGATAAATGGAATTTGAAAAAGCGATATTCCACCATTGGTTAATTGTTGGAACATTGCCACCAAAATAATGAATAAACGCGGGATTAACATAATCAATAAAACCATTATCTTCATCGTATAAAACGTAAGATGTTGAAGAAGAATCAATGACCGTGCGAAATAGCGTTTCACTCTCTTGCAAATCGAGAATGAATTTTTTTTGTGCGCTAATATCGTGAAAAATGATGGCATGACCCACCGTATTTTGATTTTTATCGTAAATAACTGAAATCGAAATCGATACATAAATCACGATGCCATTATTTTTGGTAAGCGTGACTTCTACGATTCGTTTTGCTTGCGTTGCGGATAAATCTAAAGTTGAAAAAGTTTCTAATAAATTAGTTCCTATTTTTGCTACTGAGGTGTAACCCGTAATGCTTTCTGCACCATTGTTCCAAAAAGTAATGACATTATTTAAATCAATTGTCGCAATGCCATACATGGTGTTTTTTACAATAGATTTAAAAATATAATCGTTTTGTTCAAGTGCTTTTCGCTGTGAAATATCTAAAATATAGCCAACAAAAAAAATTTCATTTTGAATATGAAACGGATTTATGCGAAGTTCAATTGCAAAAGTTTCACCGTTTTTTCTTTTGGCAATTGTTTCTCTTACTGTGCCAATAACTTTTTCTTGACCTGTTCTGAGATATTGCAAAATATAATCATCGTGATTTTTGCAATCAGATTCTCGCATTAAAATGTTGATTTTTTGATCTATCACTTCATGCGCTAAATAACCAAATATCTGTTCGGCACCTAAATTGAATTCTTTGATAATGCCAGTTTTGTCGATGCAAATAATGGCAAAAGAAGGTGTATTTAAAACTGCACTAGAATAATTTGAATAGAGCATGCGATAGCGTTTAATTTGAGAAAGTTAAAAACGGGAAAAATAGGTAATATGCTTATTTAAACCAGCTTGAGCCATGCCGTGAAATATCGATTTGTCCAAAGTTATCTAATGTAAAAATAGATTTTCCAGTCACTTCTTTTCTTGCTTTCCAGAATGTTTTTCTAATTTGAATCACGACACCGTAATTGATTTTTCGAGAAACAATAATTTTAGGATTGTTAGGATATTGAATTTCAGCTTTTAACATATCTATTTCTTGCTGATAGGAATAGGCTTCAGCTTCTAATTCGTAAAGAATAAAATTGAGTTGTTCAATTTTATTTATCACTTCAGTATTTTCTTCGGCGTTATTAAAATAGTCCAACGTATTGAAAACATCTTTTTGTTTTTTTTCGTTCACTTCTAAGAGTAAAAGTAATTCTTCAATCGCACTTTGAATTTGTGGATTTACACCTGTGCGGATTTTAGTGACGATACCTGATTCATTACCGAGTGACGGAGCTTTTACAAATTGCGTTGCCCAAGTTAGACCGCCAATGATAGCTCCTGCTGAATATTTTGTACCGACGCTAATTTTTTCTGCCATTAACGTGCAATTCATCGCATATTTTTCAATAACAAGACTTTGCTCGACTTCAATCACAACATTTTCAGCAAATTTAGTTAACACAAAGCCAGAAGCAACAATGCGTGAAGAGGTCATTAACGCATCGGAAAGCGGATTACCTTGAATACCTTCTTTAACATCTACATTCCCGTTAGCAATGATTTCAGTGCTACCAAACACGCCTTTTTTAACTAATACATCACCTAAACATTCAATTCTTGAATCAAGAACATGACCTTCAACCATAATGTCTCTAGCTGCATAAACTTTCATGCCAGGTTCAATGTTATTTTTGACAATAATTGAACCATTAAATCTGATATTGCCTGTTGATAAATCAATGCTATCCAATTCTAAAACGGGCGTAACATACGCGCCCTCTTCAGTTAAAATAGGCTGCCCAGCGATTGCAGATAACAGTTGTTTAGGATTTTCTGGATCTACATAAGTGCTATCGGAATTGCTAACTAGCGGAATATTTTCACCTTGTCGTGGTTCGACAATTTTACCAAAGATATTTTTCCCTGCTTTTCCTTGTGTTGGCTCCCTTAATTTCAACAGCGGCTCGCCTGCTTTAACCATTAAAATATCGCCAAGTTCTCGATAATCGACAATATCATCTTCATCATTAACAATCGGCGTGCCACGATGTATTTCGGGCAGCAAACTGACTCGAACCGAATCATGTCCATCGATAGGATAAGTGCCTTCAGCAATGATGACGTTATTTATAGGGCAGGCGAAAACCAATTTTTCTAAAATGTTGTCTGATACCACACCAAAAATAATGCCTTGTTGTAGCAGTTCATTTTTAATATCCGCTAAAGAAGCAAATTCGCCATGTACATTTTTTCTTAACCATAAAGAGGCTTTCATTGCATCTTTATGGATATGAATTTCACAAAGTGGCGCGATGATTTCGTTTATGTTTAACGGATTAAGTGAGGTATTGTTTTCAATCATAATAAATTTTTACGCAAATAATTTGTTTATAGTGGCAAGTAAAATGTTTGGTGAAACAGGTTTTTTTAAAGTTACTGTCGCGCCACAATCTTTAGCTGCATCTAAAATAAAATCGCTGTTAAACGTTTTTCTACGTCCACCTGAAATAGCGATAATTGGTACTTTTTTGATGTCTAATAAATCGGGAATTAAATCCAGCCCCATTTTATCGGGCATTAAAATATCGGTAATCACAATATCAAAATGTTCATTTTTAAACATGGCTAAACCTTCGTTAGCACTTTCTGCAACGCCTATTTTGTAACCAGCGTGTTTAAGTGTTAATTCAATTAAAGTGCGTGTAATTTTTTCATCATCAATGACTAATACTGCTTGCTTGTTCATTTTTTTCACCAGAAATTTGTAATGGAAACAAAAAGTACGAACTTTTTGTATGATTTTTTGTATTCTGTACATCTAAAAATCTCGACGATTTTTTGCAATTCTATCCATCGCCTGAATATATCTAAAAATCGCCGATTCGGCTGAAGGAGTTGGTTCAATAAATTTCAATCCGATAAGCTCATGATAATCATATGTTTTATCGGTGTGTTCTTCTAATTCACGCTGCATCATAATTTCAACTTTCAATTTCACTTCTTGAATTGAATTACCTTCTTTTTTCGGTTCAACTAAAACTAATGTACAAGCTTCATGTTTTGTGCCTTGTGTTAAAAAATACGAATACTCTCGAGAATGGCTCATTAGCGCACATCCTGTCATACTTAAATCGACAAAAGACAAGCCAATCACATTTATTAAGTTTTCATCAGGCGTAGGTGGATTTTCTGCTCTTTCTTGTTCAATCTGTTCTCTTTCGAGTTTTGCTTGGGCTTTTTCTGCTAACGGCATTCTCAAATAAGCTCTATCAAAGGCTTGTTTTTCTTCGAGTAACTCCTTTTCAATTTGTCTAATGAGTTTTTCGCGAACATTTTTAGTCATGCTTTCAAAAAACTGCTGATATTCAAGAGTGGAATTTTCATCGGGGGGCGAAATTCTCAATTTGCATTCGCTTGTTGAACTGTAGGCGACTTTAACGCGAAAAGCTCCTCTTCTATCAAACCAATATAATGAAGTGGGAAATTCAGCTGAAAACGCATCATATCCTTTGTACTTTGCTTTTGTGAGTTGCGACAAATTGAAAGAAACTTTAACGCCATTAAAAACACAACTAAATTGTATTCTTCTTGTGGTTAAAGCCATTTTGTTCAGTATCTCCGAAGAGCTTGTATCTAAAAGTAATGTTCCTTTTTTGAGATCAACATCAACGACTGCCGTTAAAAGGACATTTTTTCCGCCCAATGGTCCTGAAATCATGACTTTTTCTTTTTGTAACAATCCTAAATTGTTGGAAATCATTGCTTGATTATGGATAACTGCACCATCACTCATAACTCACCTTATTTTTTAATCAAAATTGTTGAACGATTCAATTTGTAATTCTTTGTAAGGTTACATTGAATATTGGAAACACAGAATCGGACAAAAGCTGATAATTTTGTAGGAATAATTAGCATAATTTGTAGGACACAATCTCAAAAAGAGTTTTGTTTTTTGTGATTGTGTGTTGATTTGCGAAAAAATAGTTTGTTTTTTAATGAACTCGCGCAAGATTTGTTAAACTTACCCTTTAAATTTGCTCATTGAAAAAAGAAAAGTCTTATGCAACAACCAATGCTCAATATCGCAGTTCGCGCGGCGCGTGCTGCGGGTGATATTCTCCTTCGCTCTGCTGATAAAGCGGCTCATTTAGCTGTTGAAAACAAAGGTAAAAATGATTTTGCCACCGAAATTGACCGCTTTTGTGAACGTGAAATTATTTCAATTATTAAATCTGCTTATCCTGACCACAGCATTTTGGCGGAAGAAAGTGGTCAACATGACGGCAATGAATATCAATGGATTATTGACCCGCTAGACGGTACAACCAATTTCATTCATGGCTTTCCACAATATGCTGTTTCTATCGCACTCAAACACAAAGGACGTTTAGAAGTTGGCGTTGTTTTTGACCCGTTGCGTGATGAATTATTTACCGCAAAACGTGGTGGCGGAACGATGCTCAATAACCGTCGTCTGCGTGTTTCAAATTTAACTAATATGCGTGGCGCGTTAATTGGCACAGGTTTTCCGTTCAAAGTGCCTCACCATTTAGATGCGTATTTAGAAATGTTTCGCGCAATTACTTTAGAAACCGCTGGCATTCGCAGAGCAGGTTCTGCCGCTTTAGATTTAGCTTATTTAGCGGCAGGTCGTTTAGATGGTTTTTGGGAAATTGAACTCAAAGAATGGGATATGGCGGCGGGAATTTTACTTGTCAAAGAAGCAGGCGGCGTAGCAACTGATTTTTCTTTTAACGATGGTTATTTAGAATCAGGTAACGTAATTGCCGCTAGTCCGCGTATGCACCAATTGATGTATCAACTCATTGAACCGCACGTCACAAGCGCATTGAAATAAACTTGCTTTCAAAAATGCCGCCTTTGCGCGGCATTTTTTGTTAAAAAAATTTCTGAGAATTTACGCATGGAAAATCAAGAAAATTACGAACTCAAAAACGCGGGTTTAAAAGTCACCGCGCCCCGTATCAAAATTTTACAACTCCTTGAAAAACACGCTGATAAACGACATTTTTCTGCTGAAGATGTTTATAAAATTTTGTTACACGACGAAGAAGATATTGGACTCGCAACGGTTTATCGCGTTTTAACCCAATTTGAAGCGGCAGGACTCGTCACGCGCCATCATTTTGAAGGCGGAAATTCGGTTTTTGAACTCGACGACAGCGGACACCATGACCATTTAGTTTGCGTGAAATGCGGCAAAGTCGATGAATTTCACGATGAATTTATTGAAAAACGCCAACGTGAAATCGCTGAAAATTTGGGTTATGAACTCACCGACCACAATTTTTACCTTTATGGTTATTGCAGCAACTGCCGCAAACCCAAAACCTAATTCTTTTCAAAAAAATCATTCATGTTTAAACCTCTTATTTTTTACATCGGTTTGCGTTACACCCGCGCAAAACGCCGCACGCAATTCATTTCATTTATTACACTTACTTCTGTTTTGGGGATTGCGCTCGGTGTGACGGCGTTAATTACCGTTTTGTCCGTGATGAACGGCTTTGAAGCGGAATTGCGCGAACGCATTTTAGGGATGACTTCGCACGCAACCGTTACTGGTCAAACGGGACAACTCGATAATTGGCAAGAACTCGATCAGCGTTTAGTTGGTTATCCACATATTCAAGGGACTGCGCCATTTATTAACGGACAAATCATGATTAACGCGGAACGGCGCGTAAGCGGCACGATGTTAAGCGGCATTTTGCCTGATTACGAAGCAAAGGTTTCGGAAGTTGCCTCGAAAATGAAAGAAGGTAAATTGACCGATTTAGTGGCTGGTGAATACGGCATTATTTTAGGGATTGAACTGGCGAATTATTTAGGCGTTGTGGTGGGCGATAAAATTACCGTGATTAGTCCTCAAGTGAATTCAACCCCCGCAGGCGTTGTGCCAAGAATGCGCCGTTTCACGATTATCGGCACATTTCAAGTTGGGATGTATGAGTATGATAGAAACATGGCGTTAATTCATCTCGATGATGCGGCGAAATTATTTCGTTTAGATTCGGCGGTTTCGGGGCTGCGAATTAAATTAGATGATTTGTTCAACGCCCCCAAAATTACCCGCGAACTTTCCCAAGCTCTTTACAACAATTATTACGTTAGTGATTGGACGCTCGCGCACAGCAATTTTTTCCGCGCCATTCAAACCGAAAAACGGGTGATGTTTATTATTTTGCTACTTATCGTAGCGGTCGCGGCATTTAACATCGTTTCAACGCTGGTGATGGTTGTGACCGATAAACGCGGCGATATTGCGATTTTAAAAACGCAAGGCTTAACTTCTCCGTCAGTGATGGGCATTTTTATGGTTTTAGGCGCGATTATTGGCGCAGTCGGCACAATTATTGGCACGATTGGCGGAGTGATTTTGGCGTTAAATGTAGAAACGATTGTGCCAGCCATTGAAAAATTCTTTAACGTGCAATTTATGGCAGCGGATGTTTATTACATCAGCGAATTGCCTTCAAAATTGATTTGGACAGATGTTTATGCGATTTCAGGCATGGCGTTTTTCTTGTCATTATTGGCAACGATTTATCCTGCGTGGCAAGCCGCAAAAATCAATCCAGCAGAGGTGCTTCGTTATGAGTAAGCTCATTTTAGAATGCAAAAACTTAGTCAAGCGTTACGGCGAACTCGATGTTGAAGTTTTGAAAGGCGTGGATTTAAACATTTCAGTCGGTGAGCGTGTGGCAATTATGGGCGCGTCGGGTTCGGGCAAAAGTACGCTATTACATTTGCTTGGCGGTTTAGACAAACCAACCAGCGGCGAAGTGATTTTAAACGGCGTGAATTTAAACACCGTTGGCGGTTCAAAACTCGCGCAGCTTCGTAATCAATCGCTGGGGTTTATTTATCAAGCGCATCATTTGCTTGGAGAATTTACGGTTTTAGAAAATGTGGCGATGCCGCTGTTAATCGGTAAAGAATCGGTGAAAAACGCCCAACTTCGCGCTACAGAATTATTAAAACGAGTGGGATTAGGTCATCGAATTGAACACAAACCCGCAGAACTTTCAGGCGGTGAGCGGCAACGTGCCGCAATTGCACGGGCGTTAATTAACAAACCAGCCCTTGTTTTAGCCGACGAACCGACGGGGAATTTAGACAGTAAAACCGCCGATTCGGTTTATCAGTTAATGCTTGAACTCAATCAAGAATTACAAGTGAGTTTTTTAGTTGTCACGCATGACCATGATTTGGCATCAAAATTAGGGAAAGTGCTGCACATGGAAGATGGACTAATTCTGCAAAATTAACATGAGTAAAATTATGAAAGAACAATTTGATGTCGTCATTGTCGGCGGCGGAATGGTCGGCGCAGCAGTCGCTTGTTGTTTAGGTAACAGTGCGTTAAAAGTTGCTGTGATTGAAAACGAATATCCACAAGAATTTTCACCGCAGCAACCTCACGATTTGCGCGTTTCGGCGTTAAGTATTGCCTCAAAAACGATTTTAGAAATGGTTGGCGCGTGGCAAGGCATTGAAAATCGCCGTTTATGTCCATTTAAAAGAATGCGTGTTTGGGAAACGGCGGGCGATACGCTATTTTGCAGTGATGATATTGGACATGCCGAACTTGGTTACATTGTTGAAAATCGCATCACACAATTGGCGTTGCTTGAACGCTTGCAAGCCTTTGAAAATGTCGAATTGATTTGCCCTGCACGAATTGAAACGTTCAATTATTCTAATTCTGATAACAGCGAATTGGTTTTGAATAACGGGCGAATTTTAAGCACAAAATTACTCGTTGCCGCAGACGGCGCACAATCGAAAGTGCGTCAAAGTGTGGGTTTAGGCGTAACCAGTTGGGATTATGAGCAGCACGCGCTGGTGATTTACATTGAAACCGCTTACGAACAACAAGATATTACTTGGCAACGTTTTGTGTCGTCAGGGCCTCAAGCGTTTTTACCGCTCACGGGCAATTTCGGTTCAATCGTTTGGTATAATTCGCCCGATGAAGTCAAGCGTTTGCAAACCTTGTCGCCCGAAGATTTACAGCAAGAATTATGTGCGACTTTTCCCGAAGAATTAGGCGAAGTGAAGCGCGTGATTGCTCAAACCAGTTTCCCTTTAACTCGCCGTCACGCGCAACATTACGTTAAACATGGTGTTGCTTTAGTTGGTGACGCGGCGCACACAATTAACCCGCTGGCTGGGCAAGGCGTAAATATCGGTTTGCTTGATGCCGCCGCGCTGGCGGAAGTGCTTTTAGACGCTGTGCAACAAGGGCGAAATATCGCTGAAGAAAGCGTTTTAAAGCGTTATGAAAAAATGCGCCGCACCGAAAATTTAAAAATGATGACCGTGATGGATGTCTTTTATCAGGCGTTTAGCAATGAAGTGTTACCGCTCAAATTTTTACGCAATTTAGGTTTAGGACTTGCAGAGCGTGTTAAACCTTTAAAAAACAAAGTTATGCGTGGCGCGATGGGTTTGGAAGGCACGTTACCAAAATTGGCACGAGGTGAAAAACTTTGATAACACAAATTGCTGAAACGAAAAAATGGCTTGAAAGCATTGTGATTGCTCATAACATTTGTCCCTTTGCAAAGCGCGTTTTTGATGAGGGCAAAATTCATTTTCAAATTGAAAATTCAACAGATGTTGAAATTTGTTTAGAAAATTTGCTCGATGAATGTGCGCGTTTAGATGAAAATGAAGCCATTGAAACCACGTTGATTATTTATCCAAAAGCCTTTGCGGATTTTGATGATTATTTAGATTTTGTGGAAATTGCAGGCGCGTTGCTCGAAACAGAAGATTACGAAGGCATTTATCAATTAGCGAGTTTTCACCCGAATTATTGTTTTGAAGGTTCAAATGAAAATGATGCGGCAAATTATACGAACCGCTCGTCGTATCCGATGTTGCATTTATTGCGTGAAAGTAGTTTAGAAAAAGCGTTAGCGCATTATCCCAATCCCGAAATGATTCCCGAAAATAACATTAAATTAACGCGCGAATTAGGTTTGGAAAAAATGCGTGAAATGCTGGCAGCGTGTTTTGAAAAAAATTGATTTTTTGTTACAAAAAAACCGCGCATTTTTAAAATGCGCGGTTTTTTAATGTCGTAAATTTTACAAATTACACTACGATGTTATCAGCTGAAATTCCAGATAAACCCACGCCTGTAAGTTGAATTACGTTGGTATAACCCGTGCCATCAGCATCGGTGACAACATAGGTATTACTACCAGACACGCCGACAAAATAATCAATCGTGCCATCAAGCATGGTGTTAGCTTTAGTGAGCAAATCGCTCAAGGCGGCAAACGTTGAAGAATCTTCTATATAATTGCCTGTTGAGCTGCCAGCTACGAGCGTTGAAGTCATTCCTGTACCTGTTGGCGTTGCTGTTGCGGTAAATGCAACACCTGCTGTTTTAGCTGTCAAAGTTACGACCGCACCTGAAACTGTTGCTGTCACCGTCGCGCCACTTGCAGCGTTAATCGCAGCAGCTAAATTGGTTGCTGTTAATGCCGCCGTCGTATCTTCAGCAGTGAGTGTGTACGTTACTGTTCCTGATGCTACGCCAGCAACAGCAATCGTATTATCCGCAGTAACAGTTCCACCGACTGTAATCGTTGCCGTTTGGGTTGCAGCCGTACCCGCAGAACTTAATACCAAAGAATCTGCCGTTGTAAAATCTGTAATAATGTCAGTTACCGCACCCGCTGTTGTTGAAAGCTCGGTAATGCCTGTAAAGACAAAACGGTCTGAACCTGCACCGCCCGTTATGTTATCAACCCCTATGCCACCAGTAATCGTATCGTCGCCACTACCGCCAATCAAACTGTCTACAACCGATGTACCTGTGATGCTGTCAGCCCCTGCACTGCCTGTTACAGTGTGACCTGCTGCGCCTGTTGCGGTAATCGTGAAACCTTCCGATTGTTTGCTCAAATCAACGGTTAATGCTGATGAACCTGAAATTTCGATTGTTTCAACATTGGTCAAATTACCATCCGCATCACTACCTGACGCATACGCGCTGCTAATGAGCAATGTATCTGTGCCATCACCGCCGTCAATGGTATCGGTAACTTCGGTGAAAACAATTTTGTCATTACCACCATAAGCTAAAATGCTATCGCTACCCGTACCGCCTGAAATCGAATCGGCTGATTCACTGCCATAAATTGTATCTCCACCTGAACCGCCTGTAACAGTAACGGCATTTTTACCTGCGGTAATCACGGTTGCAGTGCTTGAAGTGCTAATGTTCACAGTCGTTGAAGTCTCAATGCCAGACTCAGTTGCCGTACCACCCGTTAAAGTTGAATAACCTTTTTTCGTTAAAATCCAGTCAATGGCATCACCATTTAACGCTGCAACTTGTGCTTGCGTAAGTGCTTTCAATTGTGTACTAGCGGTTAATGAATTTAATTGCGCGGTGGTGACATTTGGAATGGCTGACAATGAAATTGATGGAATTGCGCTAACAGTAAAACCTTTAAACGCTTTTGCAGGCATTGCATCAATTTGTGAAGCTGAAAATGCCGCCGCTTGCGTTGCACTTAAACCTGCAACTTGTAGCGTTGTTGCACCAAGCAAAGCAAGTTGCTCATCAGTTAAAGCAGCAATGTCATCTGTGCCAAAACTGGTGATATTTAATCCTTTGATAACTTTAGGGTCTAAAGCTGCAATCGCTTCTGGCGTTAAACTAGTCGCTTGAGAAGCAGAAAGTTGTTTTATCGTTCCTGCCGTTAAACCTGCCGCGCTGTCTGCACTTAAAGTTGCGAGTTGTGCTGTAGTTAAAACCGCAGCTTGAGTAGGTTTTAGTGCGGTTAATTGTTCTGGCGTAATTGATGCAAATACTTCTGTTTTAAGCGATGTTAATGCAGATGGTGTAATCGCGGCAAAAGTGCTAGGGCTAATTGCCGCAAAATCTTCACCTTCAAGTGAGGCAATTTGTGTAGCGGTTAGTGCTTTAGCTTGCGTTGCAGTAATTGCCGCAGCTTGCTCTGGATTTAATGCCGCAATTTGAGCTGAATCTAAACCTGAAATGTTTTTTGATGTTAAGCCTGCAATCGCAGAGGGCAAAATAGCAGGTAATGCGGTAAGCGAAATTGCTTTGACTTGCGTAGTTGATAAAGCTGCCATTGCCGCTGGTGTCAATAATTCGGCACCATCAGCATCAATCGCGTTAATTTGTGCGGTACTTAAAAAGGCAAATTGTTTTGGACTAAGTGCTGCAAGCTGTCCATCACCTGCTAGATCTGTAAGCGTTAAACCTACCATATTTGATTTGTTAAAACCTGCAATTGCCTCTTTACTTAACGCAGCAATATCATCAGATTCTAATGTGGCAATTTGATTAGATTTCAATGCGCCAATTTGTCCTGCTGTCACAAACGGTACTTGCTCGACAGTAAGAGCTTGCAATTGGTCACTTGTCATTGCTGCAAAAGTTTTAGGTGGTAAAGCGGCAATAAATTTGGGGTCAAGTACCGCAAGCGCATCGGTTGTCAACGCAGATAAGCCTTTAGAAGAAAAGCTCAACGCATGAGACGCATTGAATGCAACAACTTGATCTGCACTAAATTCAGCTGCTTGATCAGGTTTTAACGCACTTACCTGTGTTGCTGACATTGCTGCAATTTGTTCAGTCGTAATCATTGGGATAACTTTTGCGTCCAAATTTTTAGCTTCAATTGCCGCAAAAGGACTGACAACTTTACTCGTACCTTTAATTGAAATCGCTGCAAAATGCTCCTCATCCCAGCTGGCAAGTTGTGCTTTGCTTAAACTACTGGTTTGCGTTGAGGTTAACGCGCCAATTTGCTCGGGAGTCAATTCAGCTAATTGGTCTGTAGTCAGTGATTTGACGGGTAAACTAGCAATAGCTTTAGTTGCAATTCCTGCTAATGCTTCAGCAGGAACATATTTTAATTGTGGAAATGTTGCCAAAAGTTTTGCAGGCACTTTCGCAAAATGCTCAGCAGTCAGCTCTTCTGCTTGCACTTTAGTAAGCACGGCATAATCTTTTGTCGTAAATTTCGCCACCATTTCAGGTGTAACTTCTGAAATTTCGGTTGTTGCAGAAAATACGAATTTTGTTTTAGTGGTGGTTGCCATGATTGTTACCTTTCAAAGAAAAAAGTGAAATTTGTATGTAAAAACTGATGGTTTGAACTCTAATCTGTGTGTCGTTTTTTTACTGTGACAGAGTTTGCAATTTTGAAAATTTATTCAGCAAATACGATGCCAGCATTTATTGCTAATTTTAGCGGTACAATGACCAAATTCTTTAATCTTTTTCTTTAAATTTATTATGCAATATCACGATTTAAGAGACTTTATTTCCCAACTTGAAAAGAAAAATGAACTCAAACGCACGCTTTATCAAGCAGATCCTTATTTAGAAATTACTGAAATTTGCGACCGTACATTAAAAGCGCAAGGGCAAGCGTTGCTGTTTGAGCGTCCGAAAGGTTATAACGTGCCACTTTTAGGAAATTTGTTCGGTACACCGCATCGCGTCGCAATGGGTATGGGCGCAGATTCAATTAGCGAATTACGCGAGGTAGGTAAATTGCTTGCCTATTTAAAAGAACCAGAACCGCCAAAAGGTTTTAAAGACGCGCTCGATAAATTGCCCGTATTCAAAAATGTTTTGAATATGTCGCCAAAAATGGTGAAAAATCCGCCTTGTCAAGAAAATGTGTTGCGAGGTGATGAAATCGATTTAGGACGTTATCCGATTCAACATTGTTGGCCAGAAGATGCTGCGCCGCTAATTACTTGGGCATTAGTGATTACCAAAGGACCCAATAAAGAACGGCAAAATATGGGCGTTTACCGTCAACAAGTGATTGGCAAAAATAAAACGATTATGCGTTGGCTTGCTCATCGTGGTGGCGCGTTGGATTTTAAAGAATGGCAAGACGTGCATCCGAATGAGCCATTTCCTGTGACAGTGGTTTTAGGCGCAGATCCTGCAACGATTTTAGCGGCGGTTACGCCTGTTCCTGATTCATTATCAGAGTTTGCGTTTGCAGGTTTATTGCGCGGCAGTAAAACCGAATTGGCTGATTGTTTGAGTAATAATTTGCAAGTTCCCGCGAGTGCGGAAATCGTTTTAGAAGGCTTTATTTATCCGAATGAAACCGCGCCCGAAGGTCCATTCGGCGACCATACGGGATATTACAACGAAGTCAGTGATTTTCCCGTGTTCACAATTGAAACGATAACCGAGCGTACAAATCCGATTTATCACAGCACTTACACAGGTCGTCCGCCTGATGAGCCTGCGATTTTAGGCGTGGCGTTGAATGAAGTTTTTGTGCCAATTTTGCAAAAACAATTCCCTGAAATCGTTGATTTTTATTTGCCGCCCGAAGGTTGTTCGTATCGCATGGCAGTGATTTCGATGAAAAAACAATACGCAGGTCATGCAAAGCGTGTGATGCTTGGCACTTGGTCATTTTTACGGCAATTTATGTACACAAAATTTGTGATTGTGGTTGATGACGACATTAACGTGCGCGATTGGCAAGATGTGATTTGGGCCATTACCACAAGAATGGATCCCGCGCGAGACTTGACGATTTTGGAAAATACGCCGATTGATTATTTAGATTTTGCCTCGCCTGTTTCGGGTTTAGGTTCAAAAGTGGGTTTTGATGCTACGAATAAATGGGTGGGCGAAACCAATCGAGAATGGGGTAAAACAATTACCATGACACCTGAAATTATTGCGCGAGTGAATACAATTTGGGAGCAATTGTAATTTCGTGAATTGCACAAAAAAACAGCCTAAACATCGGTTTTAGGCTGTTGTTCATTCGATGGTTTTCGGTAAAATACCCAAATTGTCTAGGTCATACAATAAATTAGACATTGCAAGCGCAATTTCATTAGAAGCGATATTAAAATCCGAATCACTTTCGGTTAGTTCTTGCAGAGCCGCTTCATATTCTTGTGCGTTCACAAGATCTGCAATTTTCCCCGCTTCTTGATGAAAAATTTCGTGTTTTTCAAGGCAATCCAAATAACTTTGTAAATGACAAAATTGCTCATGTGTTTTTAAATTATGCAGCCATTGACCGACACGACATGCTTCTTTTTGGTAAATAGTTTTAGCATCAAGTGTATCGTGATGGGCGAGTGCAATCGCTAATTGTGTACGCCAAATCGAATGACTTTTCAGTAAATTTCCTGAATCACAACTGTTTTGCATAAACATTTCTCCTATCTAGGTAAGGGTAAAAAGCGGCTATCAACGGTTTTATACGCACTGATAAAAGATTCAATTTTTAATTTGCGTGCTTTTTGACTACATTTGTCGCTGTGTAATTTGTGAGAGCGGAACTGTTTGCAAATTGGACATTTCATAACTAAACCTTTTTAAAAAACAGAAAAATTGCACTCTACGCTGCAATTCTTACCATTTGATTGCAGTGAATTTACATATCTGTTGCAATTTTTTCTAATGACTGCGGATGATTACGCAAATTAACAAAATAGCCACTGCCAGCTGTCTTTTTAGCCAATTTTTTCGCTTCACTCGCAAGGTCTGCGACATCAACATAAGACTGACAATTACACGTTGTCTGTGCTGAAACCAGTCCGACGGATAAACTCGTCAATGGAAAAAAGCATTTTTCGCCCGTACGATTTTCAGCCCAAAATCCGCCTGCTTGTACGTCTTCAGGTTTGTAATAAGTTCGCACTTTTTCATCAAACATTGCCAAAATGTTTTCACAACATGCCTGCCAATCGTCAGTTGTAAAAATGACAATAAAATCATCACCGCCAATATGCCCCACAATGCCTTGTTGTGGCTGGACGAATTCAGCAAGCGTTGTGGCAACGGTTTTGATAATGTCGTCGCCCGCACTGTAACCATAAACATCGTTAAACGGTTTAAAGTGATCTAAATCAAAATAACCAAAACTAAACGGAATTTTTTGCTCAATTAAGCGATTGATTTCTGCGTTTATCGGTACGCTACCTGGCAATAAAGTGAGCGGATTGGCATATTTTGCATTATCAATTTGTTGCTGTGTGATGGCTTCAAGTAGTGATAACACGCTGACAACGCCGAGATATTTTTTATCTTTAGTGACAATAAAAGCTTGTTCAGGATGTGTTGCCTTAGTCAATTCCATACTCACTAATTCAATCGGGACATCAAATTCAATTTGTAACGGCGTGTGATCGATAAATGTTTTAATCGGTTTGCGACCATACAAATCGATGCCATAACGATTTGAAAATAATTTGGAAAGAAAAATTTCTCGAAAAATCAATCCTTGCGCGATGTCATTATCAACTAATGGCAAAACGGTTAGCTCTTGATGAGATTGAAAGATGTTCAGCACATCAAAAATTAACGTATGCGACGAAATCGGCTCTATCCATTTGCAAAGGGTTTCAATCGAAGTGGCATGAGACCAAAATCCTGATTCTTTGAGTGCAGTATTTTCTTTAAAAATTCCGCTGTTAATTTTCGCATCTAATTGCGGTGCAGGACGCGCTAAATAATGCCCTTGTGCAAAAGAAAGTCCTATTTTTTCAATGGCTTTAAATTCTTCTTCGGTTTCAACGCCTTCTGCAATAACGTGACAATGCAAGGCATTAGCAATGCCTTGGATTGAACGAATAAAATTTTGTTTCAGCGTATCGCGTGGTAAATCATGAATAAAATAACGGTCAATTTTGATGTATTCAGGCAACACTTCCGACCACAAACGCAAATTAGAACCATAGCCTGCACCTAAATCGTCGAGTGCAATGTCAAATCCCAAATTGCGATAATAAGCCGCCGCGTTTTTCATCAATTCATAATCATCAACAGGACGATATTCCGTGAGTTCGATAATCACATTTTGTTGATGCAAGCCTAATTTTTCCAAATCACACAACGATTCAGCGGTTTTAAATGTCGGTTGCAATAACACTTGCGGGCTGACATTGATAAATAAATGTTTTGCTTCGTGTTCAAAACTGGCAAATTTTTGCAGGCTTAATTCGCAACATAAAAAATCGAGTTGCATAAGCAAGCCGTATTTTTCAGCACATTGAAAAAGATAAGTTGTTTTGTAAAAAGGGCTGTCAATTGGTGCGCGAATGAACGCCTCGTAGCCAATAATTTTCTTTTCTTGCAGCGACACAACAGGCTGAAAAAAAGAAGTCAGTTGTTTTTGTTCAATCAGTTCAGTCAATGTTTGTTGCAAATGTGTTTGAGACATAAAAAAACCTAATTTCGCCTGTGAAGTTACGATACAAATTAAACCAGTTATGTGACAAAACGATAACAACACCGTGAATTCTTTAGCTTTTTTTAGACACTGAATTGAAATATAAACGCACTACAATCGGCAAAATTGAGAGTCACTAAATTTCATAATAATAAAAAGGTGTCACGATGGAATTGATTTTGCACGATGTGATTTGTTCGTTAAGTTCATCGCTGGATTTAGTTGGCGTAACAGATGTTCATCATGGACAGCGCGTCGCGTTAATTGCTGCAACGATTGCAGAGCATTTAGGTTGGGATAAAGAACGTGAACTCGATATGCTTTATGCGGGAATGTTGCATGATTGCGGCATTTCCACAGCAGAAGCACATTCACCGCTAACCAGTGAAATAGAATGGCAAAACTTTCAGATTCACTGTGAACGTGGACACCGTTATTTGCAAAATTGTCCGAGTTTCTCAAAATACGCGCCGTGGATTTTGCATCACCACACGCGCTGGTCAGATTTGAAAGGTCTTAATTTATCCAAAGGCGATAAATTAGCTGCAAATTTACTTTTTCTCGCAGATCAGATTGATTTTTTGCAAACCAAATATCTTGGCACCGTGTTGGGCAGCGATATTTTGATGGGCAAAAAACAAATCATGGACGAAATTTTCGCGTTGCGAAAAACATTTTTTGCGCCGCAATTGGTAGATGTTTTTGTTGAAATCAGCAAAAAAGAATCTTTTTGGCTGGCAATGGATACTTATTACATCAACGCTTCCGTGCAAGTCTACGCTACCTTATCAAAACGTAAACAAGCCGATTTTGAAACGCTGCACAGCATTGCTGAATTATTTTCAAACATCATTGACGAAAAAAGTCCTTTTACTCGTCAACATTCAAAACACGTTGCGATGTTGGCGCGTTTTTTAGCCAAAGAACTCGGTTTTTCCAAAAAAGAGCAGCAACACATTGAACTTGCTGGAATGCTGCATGATTTAGGTAAGTTGCGCGTACCAAATGAAATTTTGGATAAAAATGGCAAGCTCGACGAAGAAGAACGCGCTTGTATACTGCATCACAGTTTTGACTCGATGCAAATTTTAAAAACCGCGTTTCCCAACACTAAAATTCCACAATGGGCAGGTTATCACCATGAAAATTTGCGTGGTAACGGTTATCCGTTTCGGCTCACCGCCGACAAATTAGATTTAGGCTCAAGAATTATTGCCGTTGCGGATATTTTTCAAGCGCTGGTGCAAAAACGTCCTTATCGAAAATCGATGCCTTTAACAGAAATTAAAGTTGTTATCAGCGACATGGTATTAGAAGGCAAACTCGATGAAGACGTAGTTTTTACACTCGAAAAAAATTACAACGATTGCTATGCGTTAGCGCAATCTGCTCGTGATATTTCCTAGCATTCGAAACACAATCGTCAAACTCATTACAACACCTTGTCACATTTGAGGGCTAAAATCGACCATCAATTTTGAAGTGAAATTTTTAAGGAAAAACAAATGAATTCTTTACATATCGCCGCTGATCACACCAGAGCGCAACCTAATGTTTTTGCGAATAAAACGTGGCAATATCAATTTAGAGAACTGCCTTTTGTGATCGAAGAAAAACGATTAAAAAAAATGACTCAAAAATATCAAGTGCATTGCGAGAAAACGATTCAACATTGGAATAAAGAAAAAAATTCAGAATGGACGTGCCGTTTTTTTTCGGCAGCGAAATTGATTTTGTCTGCAACCTCGCACATCAATACAGCAAATGTGATTGAAGATAAAAATTTACAAATCACCTCGCCTTATTTGCGTTACTACGCGCTACTTTCATTGTTTCGCACAGTTTGTTACACCTTGCCTGAAACAAAATGGGACGATGGCAAACTGATTCGACTTTCGCATGATAATGCTGCAAAACTCACGTTTTCTTATTTAGAAAAATTTGATGATGATGTCGCAAAAAAAGTGAAAGCGTTGTTTAAAGAACTCAAAAATAAACGTGAATTAACGGCTTATAATGGGTGCCTTGTTGAAACAGATCTCACAGAAAATGCCCGTTTTTTGTCAATTTGCTGTCTGCTAGTTGAAATGGCTCAGTTTAATTCTGAGTTATTTGAAGTCGCTCTATTCAAAAATACTAAAAATGAGCAAAAAGAATTTTCTTTACTGGAATCTGATTTAGATAAAATTGCCTTTTTTCAAACTGAAAACTATTTGAGTGATGGCGATAATTATCAACTTTGTAGCCTTGCAAAAAAACATCCACAACCCAAAAACTTAATGGTGTTAATGGCAAATGGTCATATAGATGCGCGTTTGAATTGGTGGGTGGGACAAGATGATTTTAATGAGCATAGTGCAGAACATTTTCTTGGCAATCGGCGCATTATTTTCGATGTACCATAATTCCTTATAAATCATTATGTTAATATGGTTTTGCGCTGTAAAGCCCACCCAAGCTCGCTCTGGGTGGGGACAACGCACAGTTAGTTAAGCAATTGAAAGAAAATAGATGAAAAATTTTATCAATTCAAACTGTGATAGCCTGTTTCTTCATGCAGCGCAATGTCAAGACCTTGCACTTCTTCATCACCATTGACACGCAAACCAATCCAAGCATCCAAGGCTTTCAAAATCGCGTAACTAAAAATTGCACTCCAAACAGCTGTGACAAAAATCGCTAATGCTTGCACGCCAACTTGGTGCGAAATCGTTACACCCGCTGGCAAACCTAAACCACCAAATTGTGAAGCTGCAAAAACTCCTGTCATAAGTGAACCAATTACACCACCTACACCGTGAACAGGAAAAACGTCGAGTGAATCGTCTATTTTTAATTTACGTTTCACAAAATGCGTAGCGTGAAAACAAACAAACCCTGCTGTTACACCAATTACCACTGCGCCTAATGCACCGATATAACCCGACGCAGGCGTAATGGTTCCCAAACCTGCTACCATGCCTGTGACAATCCCTAATACGCTTGGTCTGCCGTATTTTTGCCATTCAATTGCCATCCATGTCAAAGAGCCAGCCGCTGCTGCAATGTGTGTCACTAAAATCGCCATGCCTGCTCGACCGTCCGAAGTCAATGCACTACCGCCGTTAAAACCAAACCAGCCAACCCAAAGCATTCCCGCGCCTGTAACGACCATTGTCATGTTATGCGGTGGCATGGCAATTTGTGGAAAACCTTTACGTTTACCTAAAACCATTGCAGCAACTAATGCCGCAACACCAGCGTTAACGTGAATCACAATGCCGCCTGCAAAATCCATTGCCCCTATTTTTGCAAGCCAACCGCCGCCCCAAATCCAATGGCAAATCGGCATATAAACCAGAATTAACCACAATGCGCTAAACCAAAGCATGGCTGAAAATTTCATTCTCTCAGCAAAACCGCCCACAATGAGGGCAGGGGTGATGATTGCAAAGGTCATTTGAAACATGAAATAAACCGTTTCAGGAATGTCGCCGATTAAATTTGTCGTTGTAATATCAGGCAAAAAGGCTTTTGAAAAATTACCAATCCACGCTTGCGCTTCGCCGCCATCGGCAAAAATTAAGCTATAAACACCTGCGAGCCACAAAAGTGAAACTAAGCAAGTAATGGCAAAACATTGCATTAACACGGATAGCACGTTTTTACTGCGAACTAAGCCGCCATAAAATAACGATAAACCTGGAATGGTCATAAACAACACTAACGCGCTTGAAGTTAAAACCCACGCCGTGTTTGCTTGATTTAACTCTGCGGAAAAAGCATTTTGCGGCAGAATAAAAAAAGACGCTGCATAAAGCAGCGTCCAAAAATTAAGTCTTGGGTGCATAATTTTTACGAAAAAAATGTTAAATGGCTTCTTCGCCTGTTTCGCCAGTTCGGATACGAATGACTTGTTCTAAGCTAGAAACGAAAATTTTACCGTCACCGATTTTTCCTGTGTTTGCCGCTTTAACAATCGTTTCAACTGCTTTGTCAACGATGTTGTCAGCCACTGCGATTTCAAGTTTTACTTTTGGTAAAAAATCAACCACATATTCTGCGCCGCGATAAAGTTCAGTGTGACCTTTTTGACGACCAAAACCTTTAACTTCCGTTGCGGTTACACCCGCAACGCCAATTTCAGATAAGGCCTCGCGCACGTCGTCCATTTTGAAAGGTTTAATAATAGCTGTGATAAGTTTCATAACAATTCCAAATTAAAAAGTGAAAAGAAGGGATTAAAAAACTGCGTTGCAATCATAACCTAAAATTTATAGGGAAGGGCAGACCTGCGTATCTGCCCTAAAATTACGACACAACTTTTAGAGATGATACGCTGTTTCACCGTGTGAAGTAGTGTCTAAACCTTGACGTTCGTCTTCTTCACTCACACGCAAACCAACGATGACATCAACAATTTTATAAGCCACAAATGAAACGACCGCTGACCAAATGACTGCAACGGCAACGCCCCAAAATTGGCTGGTAAATTGTGCGACAAAATTGTATTCACCAACTGCATTGGTAACATAATCCCAAACGCCCGCGCCACCTAATGCAGGATTTGCAACAATAGCTGTGCCTAGTGCGCCTAGAATACCGCCAATGCCGTGAACACCAAACGCATCAAGCGAATCATCATATTTTAATTTTGCTTTCAACATTGTGACGGCCCAAAAACAAATCGCTCCTGAGGCAAGTCCTAAAAAAATAGAACCCATTGCTCCTGACCAACCACACGCTGGGGTAATTACAACTAACCCAGCAATCGCACCAGAAGCCGCGCCGAGCATACTAGGTTTGCCGCGCATGAGCCATTCTGCACTCATCCATGACAAAGTTGCCGCCGCCGTTGCCAGCAAGGTATTTAAAAATACCAACGTTGCTAAACCATTTGCTTCTAAGCCTGAGCCAACATTGAAACCAAACCAACCTACCCAAAGTAATGATGCACCAATCATCGTCATCGTTACGCTGTGCGGTGCGAGTGATTCGCGTCCATAACCAATACGTTTTCCAATCAGCAAACTGCCGACTAAACCTGCAACACCAGCGTTAATGTGAACCACCGAGCCGCCTGCAAAATCTAATGCGCCTTTTTGAAATAAGAAACCTGCTGTTGCGGTTGCTGCTTCAGCTGCCGCAGCATCAGTGTAAGCATCAGGACCTGCCCAATACCAAACCATGTGAGCTAACGGCAAATAAGAAAACGTGAACCAAAGTGCAGTAAATAATAAAACTGCTGAAAATTTAATCCGTTCTGCAAATGCGCCAATAATGATGGCTGGCGTAATTGCCGCGAAGGTTAATTGAAACGCGATATACGCAAATTCAGGAATAGCTACGCCTTTGCTAAAAGTTGCCGCAAGTGAATCGGGCGTGATGCCTGATAAAAAGGCTTTACTTAAACCACCAAAAAACGCATTACCTTCTGTGAAGGCGACACTGTAACCATAGATTGCCCACAAAATAGCAATCATTGAAAAAATGACAAAAACCTGCATCAAAATCGATAACATATTTTTAGCTCGAACCATGCCGCCATAAAACAATGCTAAACCTGGCACAATCATTAAAATGACCAAAATGGTTGAAAGCATCACCCAAGCAGTATCACCTTTATCTACAGTTGGGGTTGCAACCGCCGCTGTTTCTTCAGCAAAACTCAAACCGCCATAACTCAAAAGAGCAACAGCCGTTAAACGAAGTAAAAAAGTTTTCATCATCATTTCTCCTGATTTAAGGATTTTTCAATTTTTAGAAAGTTACTGAGAAATCAGTAGAGAACAAGAATTGGTCTTGTTTTAAATTACCGTATGGACGGTATTGACCACCATTTGCGACATCCGTACCGTCTGCCCAGTCATAACGTACGTTTGGACGAACACTGAGCCATTTTTTTGGTTTCCAATTCACACCCGCAGTAACCGCATAATAACTTGCCGCAGAACCGAATTGATTGAACGTTCTAGCTGGGGAACCAACACGAGTGCCATTTTGATCACGGAACCATTCGCCACGAATCCCAGCCGCTAATGTATCGGTAATATCATAAGTTAAATGCGTATTTACACCGTACCATTCTGCATCTTCACCGCTTGCGCCAGCTCCGTTTGCAAAGCCATGATCATGTTGTAAAACCAAATGCGTTTTATCGGTAATATTATGTTTTAAAACCGCGCTATACATTGCCCAGGCTGCGCTGTTTGTTTCTGATGTTTCGCTAAATGTCCCTGTGAAATTAAACGAGGTATTTTTGTCGTTACTTGTCCATGTTGCGCCAAGCAATCCGCCCCAATTTCCAAGTTGTTGATCAAACGAACCATCCCATCCCCCAGTTTGACTGCCTGTTAATGCACCACCGACAACAGCCCAGTTATCATCAACGGTGTAATTAAGCAAAACGCCTGTGTGTGTGAATGGTTCACCAAATTGCATGGTGTAAGCATGTGTGTAGAAGAAATTATCAGGAGCTGGAACCGTTTCATAACCGATTGGCGTATAAAAATGTCCAACTTTGATGTTTAAACCGTTACCAAATGGCGCGTAAATTTCTGCGTAGGCTTGTGGCATGGCTAAATCATAAAAGCGATTATTTGGACCATTTAGTAAATTTAAGTCCCAATGCCCGCGTGGCGCACCATAAGATTGTGTGTAATAAGCATCTGTTCCGAACATAATTTCAAAGCGTCCGCCAACATCCCAATTCGCCCCTTCTGTTGCAACGGCACGTTGAAGGAAAAGGTTTAATTGATTTAATTGTACTTCGCTATGACGGTCGCCAAATGTGACGGGACCGTTAAATCTATCTGCTGAACCTGTTGCATTGTAAGTAATGCCTGTATTTACCCAGCCGCCCATTGTGATTGCGTTGTTTTTAAACAACGAGGTTTCGTTAATGTCGTAACCTGTTAAATCTGCAATTGCGCCTGCATAGACATTTGACATTAAACCTGCCAGTAAAAAACTACTTGTTACGACTTGTATCATACGGTAATTATTGCGTTTTTTTAATGTTTTCATTTCTAAAATCTCCAAAAGTTTAAATTAGTTTTTGTAATATTAAGCAGTTAATATGCCAGTGCTTAAAAAACAACAAAAACAGCAAGTTGAATTTTTAAAAATTGTCATAACCGTTGCTGGTGCTTTATTTTGGTGCAAAGAAAAAACACATTGTTTTGTTTTGGTGCAATAAAGAAAAAATGGCGTTTTATGGGTTTATTTTTTTCGTGGCTACAATAAAAAAAAATGGTATCGTTACAGCGGTTGTGATTGAAACACCGATTTAATTTCTATAATTTATGTTTTAGGAGACACTTTAAATGTCAGCAGTAGCAAACGTATTAAAAATGATTAAAGACAATGATGTGAAATTCGTTGATTTCCGTTTTTGTGACACACGCGGTAAAGAACAACATGTTACTTTTCCAGCGCATACCATTGATGAAGATACTTTTGAAGATGGCAACATGTTTGACGGCTCGTCAATTGCTGGTTGGAAACACATCAATGAATCAGACATGATTTTATTGCCAGACCCAACTACAGCGGTTATGGATCCATTTTTTGATGACAACACATTAGTTTTGCGTTGCGACATCATTGAACCTAAAAATATGCAAGGTTATGAACGTGATCCACGCTCACTTGCAAAACGTGCTGAATCTTATTTGAAATCTACAGGCATTGCTGATACAGCATTTTTTGGTCCAGAAAACGAATTTTTCATTTTTGATGATGTTCGTTGGGGCGCAGACATGAGCGGAACGTTCTACAAAATTGATTCTGAAGAAGCGGGTTGGAACGCGGAAAAAGTTTATCCCGATGGCAACACAGGTCATCGCCCAGGTGTGAAAGGAGGGTATTTCCCTGTACCACCAGTTGATTCATTCCAAGACATGCGTTCTGCAATGTGCCAAACATTGGAACAAATGGGAATGGTTACTGAAGTTCACCATCACGAAGTTGCGACCGCTGGCCAATGCGAAATCGGTGTGAAATTCAACACCTTAGTAAAAAAAGCGGACGAAGTTTTAGAGCTTAAATACGTTATTGCAAACATCGCACACGCTTATGGCAAAACTGCGACATTTATGCCAAAACCTCTCGTTGGCGATAATGGTAGCGGTATGCACGTTCATCAGTCTTTATCAAAAGATGGTGTGAACTTATTCAGCGGTGATTTATATGGTGGTTTATCTGAAACAGCATTGTTTTACATCGGCGGTATCATCAAACATGCAAAGGCGTTAAACGCTTTCACCAATGCTTCAACAAACAGCTACAAACGTTTAGTACCAGGTTTTGAAGCTCCTGTTATGTTGGCTTACTCAGCGCGTAACCGTTCTGCATCAATTCGTATT
>Ga0172373_10000574_pt1 | contig 60005 bp, 46 predicted proteins | sample Lak10m_2_FD_114546 | JGI IMG/M metagenome (GOLD analysis project Ga0172373, IMG submission 114546) | Freshwater microbial communities from Kabuno Bay, South-Kivu, Congo - kab_092012_10m | ecosystem: Environmental > Aquatic > Freshwater > Lake | place: Democratic Republic of the Congo... | reverse complement strand
TTAAATTGGATTGTAAATGTAGTGCTGGCACAATTGTGAAATTTTGATAACCCACCTTGATCTTTCTTCCATAAGTAAAATAATAGTGTGGAGTTAAAACAGCATTTGTACCGATTTGTTGATTATTTTGTTGAATCTTGTTTTTATAAATTTGCCTAACACTTAAATCCATAAAAAAACGTTTGGAATACATTCTGAGCCCCGGAATAAAATCAGGATAGAGCTTTATAAAGTCACTACCAGCTTGAAAAGCTGGATCAACTGCATTATTTAAAGTGTTACTCATGCCAAATGATCTCATGCCTGCCATTAAACCAAAACCAACATTTATTCCGGTTACTAATCTAAAATGATAGGCATAACCTAAATAATAAGAATCATTACGTAAGCCTGCAACATTATCACTTTCCATATATGCTGAAAAACCATGTATTCCTTTATAATTATAATTACCACGATACCCATAGTTAACTCCAAAAAAAGTAGTTCTTGGTGCACCTTTAAAACCAAACCATTGTTGACGAGAACCCATCATAAACTCTAGTTGTGTAGGATGGCTTCCGGCATAAGCAGGGTTATTTCCTAAATTATTTAATGTAAATTGTGTAAATCGTGGAGTTTGCTGAGCAGTTGAAAATAATGAAAGAGTAACAAAAAAGATAAAAAAAATTGAACTTCGATATAGCATATTTAGACTTTAACATTAAAAGTAAAACAAATTCGTGACAAAGTCAAAACAAAGCAAAAACAGTTTTAATTTTAAAAATAATAGTAAGCAAACTATTTACATCTATTTAACTACACTTATTCAACATCATAATTTCAATTATATTTGTTTTAACAAGTATGAGTAGAATAAAAATTACTAACCAAACTATCGATAACTCTTTAAATAAAGGTTTATGGATTATTGTTTTACATACTCGCAGAATCCCTCCACACATTGGACTTTTATTTAACGGTTACTACTTTTCACTTAATCTGAAAGGAATTGAAAAAAACATAGAACTTTCTGTTTTACATAGAACCATTGAAGTACAAAACATAAAAAGTATTTTTTTTAAAGTAAAAAAACATCCTGTTTTTAGTGTGGAGTATTTAAAAGAAGTTTTTGAAAACGATCTTTCCAGTTATCAAAAAGTAACTACAGAAACTACTTGCTTTAAACCGGTTAAATTGTTCTTTGAAGAACATTATTTATTCTGCTCACAACCTGTCAACTTTTTATTCGAATTATTTTCGCCTTTGATAGAAAATGAAATGATTGAAAAAACAATTGCCTTAAATTTAAAAGAAGAAATTATTGACGACAATTTTACGTTTAATACTTATAATGCTGAAGACATTAAAGATAAATTAGCAAGTATAAAATTTACACATCATGACTAACTTGCAAGGAGAAACAATTTACCTGCGCGCACCCGAACAGCGTGATGCTGATATTATGTATGTTTGGGAAAACAATACAAATTATTGGAAAGTTAGCAATACCATTGTTCCATACTCAAAATTTTCGCTCGAACAATATTTATTAAGTGCGCATTTGGATTTGTTTACCAACAAACAAATCCGATTAATTATTTGTGCAAAAAATCACGATCCTGTTGGTTGCATTGATTTATTTGATTTTGATCCTTATCACAACCGAGCAGGCATTGGGATTCTAATTGATGAAGCACATCAGGGAAATGGGTTTGCTGATGATGCCTTAAAAACATTAATTAATTATTGTTTCACCGTATTGTGTTTAAACCAAATTTATTGTAGCATTGGAATTAACAATGAAAAAAGTTTAAGCCTTTTTAAAAAACATAACTTTAATTTAATCGGGATCAGAAAGTCATGGAATAAAATTTCCAAAAATGAATTTGAAGATGAATATTTGTTGCAGTTAATTAATGAATAGCAATAAATTCATAGTTGTTTTTTTTGCAGGATTGCTTTGCATATTTTCTTTTTTTATTTCCTGTAATTCTGAATCACAAGAAAAAGAAATAAGTACAAAAGATACTATCACTTCTTTATACTTAAACCATCACGATACAGCCAAGTATGTTGGAATGAAAACCTGTATGCTTTGCCATCAGGATATGCACAGCACCTTTATTGAAACAGGCATGGGTAAATCTTTTGAACATGCACACAAAGGGAAGTCCTCGGCAAATTTTGAACACCCAATGATTTATGATAAACATTCCGACTTTTATTATAAGGCATTTTGGAAAAATGACTCCATGTACATGCATGAGTTTCGGTTGGATAAAAAAGACACCATCTATCAACGCATTGAAAAAGTTGATTATATAATTGGTTCGGGGCAGCATACCAATTCGCATATGCAAAATAGCAATGGTTATTTTAACCAGATGCCGATGACATTTTACACTCAAAAAAAACAATGGGATATGCCTCCCGGATTTGAAAACGGTTTTAACACACGATTCAACCGTAAGATTGGTTTGGAGTGCATGAGTTGCCACAACTCATATCCTGATTTTGTTCTAGGTTCAGAAAACAAATACAAATCAGTTCCGGAAGGAATAACATGCGAACGTTGTCACGGTCCGGGAAGTATTCATGTTGCGCAACGTAGCAGTGGAACAAAAGTTGATACTTCAAAATTTATTGATTATTCAATTGTAAATCCTTCAAAACTTTCCATTGATAGGCAATTTGATATTTGTCAGCGTTGCCACTTGCAAGGCAATGCCATTTTAAAAGAAGGAAAATCATTTCTTGATTTTAAACCCGGAATGAAGCTGAGTGAGTTCATAACTGTTTTCTTGCCAAAGTATTCTAATGCAGATGATGAATTCATTATGGCATCTCATGCCGACAGATTAAAACAAAGCAAATGCTTTGTGGTTTCTTATGAGAAATCAATGAAGCAAAATGCCAATACTTTAAAGCCATATAAAAATGCTATGACCTGTGTTACCTGTCATAACCCACACTTAAGTGTGCAAGCAACTAACAATGCAAAATTTAACGCTGCCTGTTTAAATTGCCATACCAATCCGCGACAAACAAAAAGCAATTGTTCGGATGAGAGTATTAAGGTGCAGTTAACTTTAAATAAAACAAGCGGAATTAATTGTGTGGGTTGCCACATGCCTCGTTCGGGTTCCATAGATATACCACATGTTACTGTGCACGATCATTACATCCGAAAACCAAGTTCAAAATCTGAGAAAGAAAAAATAAAACAATTTATGGGTTTGTTTGCCATCAACGATAAGCAACCAGATTCATTAACCCGTGCAAAAGCCTATATCAATCAGTTTGAAAAATTTGATCAGAAAAAAGAACACCTTGATTCTGCAAAAAAATATCTCTCTTTACAAAACACAAATTTGTTGAATAAGAATTTAGACGCATTGGTGCAGTTGCATTTTTTAAAACAAGATTATGTAAGTGTTGTTTCCATCATTAATAAATTGGGTACTGATCAAGTTTTAAAAACCAGATTAAATAAACAAAGTTACAGTAATGATCATGCTTGGACCTGTTACCGAATAGCTGAATCGTGTTTGAATTTGAACAATGCAAAACAAGCATTGTTGTTTCATCAAAAAGCAGTTGAGCTTGCTCCTTTTGTGCCTGATTTTAGAGATAAGTTAGCGAATTGTTATGCCATAAATGGCGATGTAAAAAATGCTGAAATTCAATTTCAACAAACTTTAAAGGAATACCCAAAACACATCAGCGCCTTAACCAATTATGGCTATTTATCCTTAACATTGGGCAATATGCAAAAGGCAGAACAATTGTACAATCAGGCTTTAAAATTAGATCCCGATTTTGAACCATTATTAATGAACCTTGCCGGATTAAAAAATTTTAAAGGTGACACAAAAGGCGCAGTTGAGCTACTCAAAAAAATCCTCAAACGTAATCCAAATAATCAGCAAGCTCAACAGATTTTATCGCGGTTGAAAGTTTAGAAAATGATTTTTTGCAAAACAGTCATAATCTTTATTTCTCAGTGATTGATAATTTAACGTGAAAGATAAATTTCAAAAACAGATTTCTCTATTATCTTTTAATAGCAATCTTCTTGCTTACTGTTCCGTTTTCACTGCTGAGTGTAACTGTATAAAGTCCTTCCGGAATATGTTGTACAGAAATTTCATGTTCTTCAAACGAATTTTTAATGTTTGTTTTTAAAATTTCTCTACCGATTAAATCAACTATACTCACAGTTAACTCACTTGAATATTTAAAGTATGGTTTAATATTAATTTTATCATTTGCAGGATTTGGTGTAATAACAAAATTGTTTTCGCTTTGTGCTTTTTTAATCCCAATCGCAGCAGGAACCTGTATACAACTGTCTCCAATAATTGTAGTTACTGCCTCTACATTTTTATTTACTATGTCAATGATGTTACTTATACAAATCATAGAATCTGTTAAAGCAGAATAATGGATACGACAAAGTGTTGTTGGTACGTATTTTCTGTTAATGGCCGAATCAACATAAGATATACCAATTACTTTGTTACCACCAACTGTAAATTCAGGAGTGATTGGGTAATCACTAGCAGGAATTTTATTTTCTACATTAAGTATTTCAATTCCACTCATGGTAAATTCATAAGCAAGAATTTGATTGTTTGGATTAGTAATGCTTATATCAACAAACTGATTTATCGCATCAATTGCTTCCACACTTAAAATAACAACTTCGTTTGGGTTAATTGTTCCACGAGGAAAATTACACAAGGTGTTACTTCCTGATCCATGACGAGCACACTGATTTACCAATGCTGCATCCCAAACAGTTATACTTCCACTTGCATTTAAATCATTGCAGTTGGTTGGGGTAATCGTTGCTGAAAGATTTTGATTATTATAAATCATTGCATCATTTGTTTGATGCACAGCATTTGAATCCAAATCACCTTTTTTGCGGCCACCTCCACAAATTCCTCTGCAATCAACCGTTGAATTTCCATAAGGTATGCCGGCACAATCTACGTAAGTAGGGCAATTTGACAATTGCGTAAACGATTTAAAACCGTTTGCATCCTGACTAATGTGAATACAAACTTGTGCCCAGTTATTGATATAATTTGTTTCATAATGTCCTAATGCATCAGGTGATTGATCCCAGTTTACCTTAACAGCAAGTGTGTAATTACCGGTATCAACATCAGTAATATCAATCCACTGACAGCTTAATCCTGCTCCATAAATGTCTGCACAGCCGGCTGTAATTCCCATATTGCTGCAACCATATTGTGCAGGTATGCCCACAGGGCATTGTAAATCCATTACACAAAATCCGTTTTTACGACCAATAGGCAAAGCGTTACCGTTCGAGTCATAAAGTATATAATCTGCATAACCTTCGTAATGTGCATGCCCATGGCAGTTTATAAAATTAAACTGAGTTGGGTTATTTTGTGGATTGCCTATGTAATAATCCTGCTGTCCAATGTTTTCAATACGTGTATCAAAACGTAAAATAGTTCTGTTTCCATATCCCGTTAAACAGCCTTCTACCACTTCACAGTTCGTTGCAGTTGTATTACCTATGTTTAATGAGTTTATTATGCTTTGTTGATTAACTACCAAATCAGGCCCGACACAATTAGGGTTTGGGTAATAATAACATGTTCCATTTACCGTAGCCATTGGGTTGTAATTGCAAGCGCTCGGGTCCATACACCCTGAAATTGCACCAACATAATTAATTGCAAAACGAATGCTATCGTTGCAATTCGAATTCACATCACCAACACGAATTAAATAAGTTGTACCTGTTGTTAGCGCAGCACTAATAACTGCTTTTTGCCCGCATCCACCTTGGTTATCGTCATAATATAAAGTTCCTGCATTGGTGTTATTAATATTTCCGTTGCAATTGGCATATACCCACAATTTTGTGTCACAATTGTTTTCGGGGAAACAGGTAGTAATGTTGTACATTCCACTAGTATCAGGCGTGAAACGATACCAATAATCTCTTGTGGGTGCAATGTAATTTCCGGTATCAACAGTAATAGCGAGATTACAGGCGCTACCCGGAGGACAATTGAAATTAGTTGATTCTGAAGTTGCAAAGCTTCCACCCGAAGCCACAACTTGCCCACCATAAGATACCGAATACGAACCTTGTCCGTAATTACAGCAAATTCCATCTCCATACGTATCTCTTATTGTAAATGTGATACATTTAGTAGAATCAACACAAATACTTCCGCCGGTGCTTCCACCAGATAAAATTACTGCCCCGGTATTGTCTTTTATATCCCATGTTGTTTCTTGAGGATAATTGTCCGGAGTAATACTTACAATAATTTGTTTTTGATTATCTAAGCAAGGCCCATAATATTGAACCTCCCATTTAATTGGTCCGGAACAGTTTTGATTATTATCTCCAACACGAATAAGGTAACTTGTACCAGCAGTTAGGGGTTTTCTTATAAAAGCTTTTTGTCCGCACGATGTATTATTGTTATTATAAAACAATGTAGATGCAGTAGAATCATTTCTAACGCCCGTACAATTTTGATAAACCCAAAGCTTTGTATCACAATTGTTTTCATTAAAACAGGTACTTAAATCGTACACACCACTCACTGTTGGAGTAAAACTATACCAATAGTTTCTATTTGGCGCAGAATAAATTCCGGGATTAACTACGATTGGATTATTACAAACTACACCCGGAGGGCAATTAAAACTTGTTGATTGAGATGTAGTGTAACTTGCTCCACTTGCTACAATTTGCCCATCTAATCGAACACTGTATGATCCATTGCCATATGCACAACAAATGCCATCACCAAAACTATCCATAATAGTAAAAGTTAAACAGCTTAATGCATTTACGCAAACGGTATCACCAACACTTCCACCTGACGCAATTGTATTTCCTGCTAAATCTTTAAGATTCCAACTGATTTCCTGTGGGTAATTATCAGGCGTTATTGAAACAATAACTTGTTTTTCACTTAATAAACACTGAGCATTTACATTAGATATTAGTAGAAAAACAGAAAATAAAATGAGTAGAAAATTCTTCATGAAATATGGTTTTAATCAAACTTATGAAATCGACAGTTAAAAACCAAATGTTAATAAAGCAGTTGATTATATTCGGTAATTCTCTTCAGTTAAACTTTTTCTGATTTTATCTTTGAAGAAAGAGTTTTTGTTATGAATAAAATTCGTGTAGGAATAATTTTTGGCGGTCAGTCGAAAGAGCGTGAAATATCCTTTGCAGGTGGAAGAACGGTGTATGATAATTTGAATAAATCCATTTTCGAACCCGTTCCATTGTTTGTAGATTCATTCGGTAATTTTGTATTACTCGATTGGAATTTTATTTACAAAGGCAGCATCCGCGATTTTTATCCGCCTGTTGAATTTTTACCGAACCTACATTCTGATTTTCAGTACTACGCTGAAAACCTTGGAAATTTAAGCAAATCGGAACAAATTAAACTCATTGAAAAAATTGGTAAACCAATTCCGGTTGATGAATTACAATCAATAATGGATCTTGCATTTTTGTGTTTGCACGGGCCATACGGCGAAGATGGGAAAATGCAAGGCTTATTAGAATACTTAAAAATACCATATACAGGTTCAGGAATTTTACCATCAACCATTGGCATCGACAAAAGCATACAAAAAAAATGGATGGTGCTTTCCGGGTTTAATTCACCTTCATTTTTTACAATCGACAGAACACTATGGATATCAGGTAAACAAAAGCATGCCTGGGGAAAAGCCAAAAAAGAAATTGGTTTGCCTATGGTTATTAAACCTGCAAATCAGGGCTCGTCCATTGGCGTTAGCATCATCAACGAAGACAACGAATGCGTGTTTTTAAGTGCAGTTGAAAAAGCATTGTTTACCAAATGGATTGATTTGGAAAAATGGAAAACTTCTAATGCTGAAACTAAAAAAGAGTTCATCAAACAATTAACGGATATTCGCGAAGGCATAGGGCTTCCAATCATCATCAATAACACAACACTTTATAATCCGGAAGAAGTTATTGCTTGTTTAGATTCACTTCCTGTAGTTGAAAAAGGAATTGTTGCTGCTGCAGTTGATGGTGAAAGCACAGTAATTGTAGAAGGATTTATTGAAGGGAAAGAATTCAGTTGTATTGTGCTGGAAGATGAAGAAGGAAAAGCCATTGCCTTACCTCCAACAGAGATTCGTAAAGGAAAAGAATTATTTGATTATAGAAGTAAATACCTTCCGGGATTAGCTAGAAAAATTACTCCTATTGAAGAATCAAATGAGGTGATTGATGCAATTAGAAAAGAATGTGAACGATTGTTTTATACTTTACATTTTGATGTATATGCACGTATTGATGGCTTTTTAAGTAAGGATGGGAAAATATTTTTAAACGATCCGAACACCACTTCTGGAATGATGCCATCTTCGTTTTTCTTTCATCAGGCAGCGGAGATTGGATTAAACCCATCACAATTTTTAACGTATATCATTCGCACTTCATTGGCAAAACGAATTCAACAAGCAAAAGGTGGTACGGTATATAATTCAGTGTTTAATCAACTCGAAAATTATTTACAACATCAGCAAAATGTTGGTTCTACTAAAACACCAGTAGCTGTTGTATTAGGTGGCTATTCTTCCGAACGACACATCTCGGTAGAGAGTGGAAGAAACATTTATGAGAAATTAGCATCATCCGAGAAATATGCCCCAATACCTGTCTTTTTAACCGGTAGCAGCGCCAATCATGAACTTTTTCAAATTCCAATTAATGTATTATTGAAAGATAATGCTGATGACATCAAAGAAAAAATTGAAAACTGGAAAGTACATGACATGGTTAAAAAAATCATAAATGATTGTTCTTCCATTACGAAAAAATATACATCTGCAACTGCCATCATGCAGCCGCAAAAAATGAACTACGAACAGTTGGCAAAAGAAGTAAAACAAGTGTTTATTGCCTTGCATGGCCGACCAGGTGAAGATGGTGACATACAGGAAAAACTGGAACGGGTTGGGTTATCTTATAATGGTTCCGGAAAAGAAAGTTCATCAACTACGATTGATAAATTTAAGACCAACGAAATTCTTTTAAAAAATGGGTTTCTTGCTGCCAAACATTGTTTGATTAGTAAAGAAGAATGGAACACTCAAAAACAACAAATTCAATCAGCTTTAGAAAACGAATATAAATTTCCGTTAATTGCTGAACCTGTTGATGATGGTTGCAGTTCAGCAGTAAAGAAAATAAAATCCTTTGCCGAGTTTGAAGCTTTTGCAACTTTAATTTTTAGGGAAGAAGAGCAACTGATTGCTCATGCAGCAGATGTGTTACACATTAAACCAAAAGAGGAATTTCCAAGAAAACAGGTTATACTTGTTGAGGAATTAATTTCGAAAAAAGATGCGCGTCACTTTTTAGAAATCACCGGAGGAATGCTTACCAAATTTAATGCATCCGGCGAATTGGAATACGAAGTGTTTGAAGCCAGTGAAGCCTTAGCAGAAGGTGATGTATTAAGTTTAGAAGAAAAATTTTTAGCTGGGCAGGGACAAAATATCACTCCTGCGCGTTATGCAAAAGATCCTATTGAACGTCAGAAAATTTCCAATCAGGTAAAAGCAACATTAGGCGCTGCAGCAAAAGTATTAAATGTGGTTGGGTATTGCAGAATAGATGCTTTTGTAAGAGTGTACGATAATTTAAAAACAGAAGTCATTTTTATAGAGGTAAACAGTTTACCCGGAATGACTCCTGCAACTTGTATTTATCATCAAGCAGCAATTAACAATTATAAACCATATGAGTTTATTAATAATATCTTGGAGTTTGGTGCTAAACGAGCGATAGTAAATTACGTTATCTAGTGATTTACTTGATTTAAAGTAAAGTTGATTTGTTTTTTATTATGGTACAGTTAAGAATGGAGGGTTTAGCGAACAATTTTTCTTAATTCCGTTCCTATCCCTTTTAGAGTAACAATATTTAAGGGGAACTCTAACAACACATGCATAATGCTTAGGAAGAATAAAATTTTAAACCCAAGTTGGTAGTTAATTAAGTAAATCACGATAGAAGTTATCCAAAGTAACATAATTACCATCATACGTATTTTAGAAATTTCGTGCCATTTAATAGTGGTTGTTTTTGCAAACCAATTTAAATAATGATAGGTATAAGCAAAAGCAACGAAACGAGCAACTGTAATGGCAACGGGCGAATTAAATAAAAATTCCTTTGTTAACTGAAGAGCAGTTTGAAGATTAGTTACTGAGCCATCTAAACCAAATATTAATATTAAAGTTCTATTAATGATTTCGAAACTACTCATGTTAGTTTTTATTGTTTCACTCGAAGTTGCTAAAACAAAATTTGTATTTAGAAGCAACAATGCAAAAGGGCAAATAATAAAAACGGCAAGAGATAAAATTCCGGTTTTACTTTTTGATTTTAATGCTCCGAATAAAATAAACAACCCTGTAAAAACAAATACATGAATGATTGTTGGAAGCATCACACCAAACCATAAAAATGATTGTCCGTTATAATCATCTTTTTTTGCCATGCTAATAAAAAAGAAAACTGCAGCGAGTATATATTTTAAAATGTTATTTTTTACAAATACAATAATCACTGCATAAAAAACAGCAAGCATCATAATTCGGGAAGAGTAATTTTGAATGGCTGTACCCTTAAAAAAAACAGGGATAGTAAATAAGATTCCACACAAAATAAAAACAACAATATCTCTTTTACGAGTGGTAAAAAAGTTTCTTTTTTCAAGCCATGAAATTTCAGTTAAATAATGTAGTGGGCCTAAAAAAGCATATACAAAAAGAAAAGTTTCAAAGGGTAAAAGAAAGGAAAATAATGAACTGATAAGCATTAAGCCAATATTGGTATAATTTATACCATTATCGGTTTCAAAAGCTTTTTGCAATAGATTCATTAAAACAATATACTGCAAAAATTTAATTTAGTACACATGTTGTCCACCATTGATGCTATAATTAGCGCCGGTAATAAAACTGGTTTCCTCACTTGCCAGAAAAGACACTAAATGAGCCACTTCGTGTGTTCCTCCTAATCTTCCCATTGGTACTTGTGCAACAATTTGAGTAAGAACTTTTTCAGGTACGGCCATAACCATATCCGTTGCAATGTAGCCAGGTGAAATGGTATTTACAGTAATGCCCAGTTTGGCAACTTCCATGGATAAAGATTTGGTGAAACCATGCATACCTGCTTTTGCAGCGCTGTAATTGGTTTGACCGAATTGTCCGCGTTGTCCGTTAACGGATGAAATATTTATGATTCTTCCAAATTTTCGGTCGATCATACCTTGAATAACATGTTTGGTACAGTTAAAAACACTATTTAAGTTAGAATTAATAACAGCATGCCAATCTTCTTTCTTCATATTAATTAAACGAGAATCACGAGTGATACCTGCGTTATTAACTAAAACATCAATTGGTCCAACCGATGATTCGATTTCCGTAATCATTTTACCGGTTTCGTCAAAATCACTTACATCTCCTGCAAACAGCTGAATATTGTAACCTTCAGTTTTTAATTGCTGCGACCAATCATCTGCTTTTTGTTTGTTTCTGTAATTACCCACAACGGTATAACCGTCATCAACTAGTTTTTTACACATTGCAGTTCCTAAACCTCCGGTAGCACCTGTTACCAAAGCAATTCTTTTGTTTTGACTGTCCATATTGATTAGTTTTGATTTAGCAATTTAATGTTTTTTTAATAAATATTCCACTTTATCAGGGATAATTTTTACTACTGAGCTATTATCAGGTTGTTGTTCAATTTTTAATGGTAGTTTATGTTTGTTTTTTTGAGTGTCTTTATAATCAACAATAATTTTAAACTGACTGGCTTGAAGCGAATCATATTCTAATAAACCAACTTTTATTTGGAGCATTACTTTGTTTGGAAAGGTTTTTAAATCAAGTTGAGCCGGAACTCCAATTACATCTACAGGAACTTCTAAATTAAGTTGAGTAAATTTATCCACATTTACCGTTAAGTTAACTTCATTAACAGAAATACCAACTCGTTCCTCCAAATCTTCAGGTAAAATTAATAGTGCTTTTTGAGAAATTGTTTTATTTAAATTATTTAAGACTATTTTTTCTGTTCGTATTTCATCAACATTCTTCAATAGAGCGCTATCACCGAATAATGTTATCGATGAAGGGTAAATTTTTACTTTATCGCCATAGTTATACAAGGTGTCAAAATCAATTTGTAAATCAGGCACAACAGGTACAACCTTTTTAAAAGCTTTACCAAAACTAAAATAAATAGAATCGGGTTTTACTTTTATGAGTTCAATTTCCGTATTAAATAAACGCGATAAATTTCCGATACTTAAAGCTGTGTTTATAGCAAGTGATTTTGATTGACTTTGTATCTTATTAAAATTATTTAGGTCAATCACGATTTCGTTTTCATGCTTTTTAAAATCAATAAAAAATAATTTTGCACCCGATGCTTTTATATCTGCCTGAATCTCTTTTGGCAATTCAGATGAGAGTGATTTGTTTTTAGGTAAATTGATAAACTTTACAGGAATCGCTATTGTTTTAGTATATGTTCGGTTTAGTGCATTAATTAGCCATAAAAAAGTAGCAATCAGTAAACAAACAAGAAATGCCACAATTTTTTTGTTGAGTAAAATTCGTTTTATTTTGATGTATAACTTGTTTTTCACTTTTGCTAAGATACTAAATAATGAAAATTAGCAGATTTAATTCAGTGATTTTATTACACATTAATTGTTTAATTTCGTATAAAATTTAGGTTACAAAATTGCCAAATAAAATCTATCAATTAATGTTTAATTAACTTAATAATTGTGATTGATTTCATTTATTAAATTTTAAATGGAAATTTAAACTGCCCATCAAATTAATGATACAATTATTTTATAATTACTCGCTCAAAATTTTTTTTGCTTTCATTTGTTTTTATGGAGTGTTAGTTAAAGCACAAGATTATAAAATCAACTATCACGATTTTATCTACAAGAATACTATTAAAACAGCACAATTGAGAGAAACATCTTATGAACTTGCTGCACCAATTATTGAATTAGGAAGTGAGCAACAATTAAAATTAAGTTTTGATGATTTGAATGGCGAGTTTGAAAATTACAATTATACATTTATTCATTGTGATGCTTATTGGAGGCCATCCGAGTTAATGCAGAACGAATACATGAGTGTTTTTTTCGAAGATAATATATCAAACTACACCTATTCTGTAAACACCCTACAAAAATATACACATTATCAGGTTGTGTTTCCAAATACAACTATGAAACTTACAAAATCAGGAAATTACCTGTTATATGTTTATGAAAACGGGGATAAAAATAACCCTGTATTAACCAAACGCTTTATGGTTTATCAGCCATTAGTAACAATTAGTGGAAATGTTCAGCAAGCTGCAAAAGCTGATGAATATATGGATAAACAAGAGGTCGATTTTAGCATTCTGCATCCCAATTATAAAATCCTTAATCCGTTTCAAGACATTAAAGTGGTAATTACACAAAACAACAGATGGGACAACGCAATTACTAATTTAAAACCACTTTTTATTAATCTAGGTGAATTGAATTACAACTACGACGATGGCTCCAATTGTTTCAATAGCGGAAATGAATTCAGAAATTTCGACAATAAGAGTTTTAAATTTCTCACACCATTTGTATCACATCATTTTAAGGATTCTAGTAATCAAAATAACACGCTTGTTTTACCCGAGCAAGCTAAAAACTTTAAGCGGTACGTTCAGGTAGATGATGTAAATGGTGAATTTTTTATACGAAATACAGAAATGGATAGAAATGAAAATGAAGCCGATTATGCATGGGTTCATTTTTTTCTGCCTTATAAAGAACCTTTGGGTGAAGGGAATTTTTACGTTGTAGGTAAATTTTGTGATTGGAATAACACCGGACAAAATAAATTAAAATACAATTACAATAAAAAAGGGTATGAACTTAAAATATATTTAAAGCAAGGTTATTATAATTATTTTTTGTGTTATCAAAAGGATGATAAAGCGCCAATGGACGAAACCATGCTGGAAGGGAATCATTGGGAAACTGAAAATGACTATACCATATATGTTTATCACCGAAATATGGGAACGTATTACGATCAATTAATCGGGATTAAGAAATTAAATTCAATCCGACGCCAACGTTAAAAATATCATCAACTTTTTCTTAATTCTATTAATTTTGCCTAATGAAATCATTACAACCCGATCAAATCAAAGTTGGAATTTTAGGTGGTGGTCAGCTAGGCCGAATGTTGATACAGTCAGCTATTAATTATAATTTTTACATAAAAATTCTTGATCCCGATGAAAACGCTCCGTGTTCTGCAATTGCAAATCAATTTGTAAAAGGTAAACTAGATGATTTTAACAGCGTTTATAAATTCGGAAAGGATTGTGATGTAATCACCATTGAAATAGAACATGTGAATGTTGATGCCTTAAAAAAATTAGAGCAGGAGGGAAAAAAAGTTTTTCCTCAACCACATATCCTAGAAATCATTCAGGATAAAGGTTTGCAGAAAATGTTTTATCAACGTAACAATATTCCAACTCCTGATTTCTTTTTAGTAGAAAACAAGTCGGAGATTAACAAATTCAATAATTACTTTCCTTTTTTTCAAAAAATGCGAAAAGGAGGATACGATGGAAAAGGTGTTATTAAATTGGATAATCCTACTGATTTATCAAAAGCATTTGATGTTCCTTCGGTTTTAGAAATGTTGGTAGATTTTGATAAAGAAATTTCAGTTATTGTAGCAAGAAATGAATCGGGAGAAACCGCTTGTTTTCCTGTAGTGGAATGCGCTTTTAATCCGGAGGCTAATCTCGTTGAATTTTTATTTTCTCCTGCAAACATCAGTAAAAAGATAGAAAAAGAAGCTTACAAAATAGCTGAACAAGTAGCAAACGCATTCGGAATTGTTGGCTTGTTGGCAGTTGAATTATTTGTTACCAAAGAAGGAAAGGTTTTGGTAAATGAAGTTGCACCAAGACCACACAATAGCGGCCATCAAACGATTGAAGGAAACATTACTTCACAATTTGAACAGCATTTACGTGCAATTTTAAATTTGCCTTTGGGCGATACCGCAATTACTCAACCAAGTGTAATGGTTAATGTGTTAGGTGAAAAAGGTTTTGAGGGTAACGCAACTTATCAGGGCATTTTTGAAATTATGAAATGGAGTGGAGTTCATTTGCATTTATACGGAAAGAAAACAACAAAATCGTTTCGTAAAATGGGACACGTAACGGTTACTGCTAACACCTTGGAAGAGGCAATTTTAAAAGCAAAAAAAGTAAAAGATAATCTAAAAGTAGTAGCTTAAAGAAATTACTAATTTCGTATTGAGTTTTATTTTTCTATTTCTTTTTTAGATAAATTTTATTAATTAACTTTCAAAAAAAAATCATGATAAAAATTCAAACACTTTCAATTGCATTTTTTGCTTTATTTATTTTTGCTTGCAGCGGTAATGAAAAAACTGAAGAGGTTGGAGTAGGAGCAAACGCAGCAGTAGAATCAGTAGAGGCACTCTCTAAAGAAGATTCATTAGCGTGTTCATGTGAGCATAAATGTAAAACTACAGATGAGTGTAAGGTTAATTGCGGGGAGAGTTGTGCTAGTTTAAAATAATTTACAAATTTTAATTATCATTAAATTAAAGCAAAAAATTACCATCTCAATGAGTTTAAAAATTACTCATCACTTTAAATGTATTAGTTTTATTTAAAATTGGTACATTTAATCGCTTTAATTAATTTATATTTAAACTATTTATGTCATTAATAACAAAATTTAAACTGTGTTTAGTCATATTATTATTTCAATTTAGCGCTAAACTTAGCTCTCAAGATTTTTTAGGATTCAGTAACAGTAACTATGCAGGTGTAACAGGCATTTCATTACAGCCTGCAAGTATTGTAGATGATAGAATGAAATTTGATATGACCTTGTTTGGTTTTAATACAGGATTTTATAATAATTATTTAGGTCTTAAAAAAAGTGCATTAACACCTCGAAAAGAGTTGGATAAAAATGGCAATGTAGTTTGGTTTCCAACGCTTGCAAAAGATACCGATGTCATTCATAATTCGGTGGAAGAGAAAATAAACAATAAATATAAATCTATTTATTCCGGTTTAAGAGTAAATATGCCATCGTTTATGATTTATTGCAATCATAAAAACTCAATCGCTTTTACTTGGGATATTAGAAATCAATTAAACGTCGATGGTGTTTCTCCCGACCTTGCAAAATTGATAATAGAAGGGCTTGACTTCCCTAAATTATGGGAATTTAATGCGCCAAAATTGAATAGTAAAAATGTAAGTGTTCAGCAAATGACTTGGGCAGAATACGGAATAACTTATGGAAGAGTAATAAAAGAAGATAATGAACATGCATTTAAGGCAGCAGGTAGATTAAAATTCTTACAAGGTATTTTATCATCATATATGAATATTAAAGATTTTAATTTTAGTGTTCCTAACGACACTTTAATGACTTTTCTCCATTCAGAGGTGAGTTATGGTCACTCAAGAAACTTTGAATTTGATGGTAATAATGTTAAGCTAAAAACCTTAGAATCTTATCCTGGTTTAGGTGCAGATTTAGGTGTTGTTTATGAGTGGAGACCTAATTATAAATCGTATAAATACGATATGGATAATGAAACAGATTTGTGGAGACGAGATAAAAACAAATATAAACTTAGAGTTGGCTTTTCCATTTTAGATATCGGTGGTATTAAATTTAAAAAAGGTCAATTAAGCAATAATTTTATTGCTGATTTTAATAGATTTAATCTAAAAGCTTTTGATACTGTACAAACAGTAATGGAGTTTGATAGTATTTTAAGAAGAAGTTTTCCTACTGCAAATCCAACTTCAACTTATAAAATGACTTTACCAACTGCATTTAGTTTGCAAATTGACTATAATATTTGGAAAGACTTTTATATAAACATGACTCCATTTTTAACTTTAAAATTTAAAAACAGAGAAACAAAAATTCATGAATATAACTCCATTAGTATAACACCAAGATGGGATCACAAATGGTTCGGAATATTCTTACCCATGCAATATCACCAACTCGATGGATTTAGGTTTGGAGCAACTGTACGTTTAGGGCCTATAATTTTAGGTACAACCAACTTAACCCCATTTATTAGTAAAAAAAGCATGTTTGGCGGAGATATTCATGCCTTAGTAAAAATACCTGTTCCATTTAATGCGCCAAAAGATCGTGATAAAGATAAAATATCTGATCGTAAAGATAAATGTAAAGACATTCCAGGAGTTTGGGAATTCATGGGTTGCCCTGACCGTGATGGAGATCATATTGTTGATGCTGAGGATAAGTGCCCTGAAATTGCAGGTTTAAAAAAATTCATGGGTTGCCCTGATAAAGATAATGACAATATAACTGACGGTGAAGATGATTGTCCTGATGATTCAGGTTTAGTTGCATTCAAGGGATGTCCAGATACTGATGGCGATGGAATTATGAATAAGTTAGATGATTGTCCACTCGATTTTGGTTTGGCAATATTTAATGGTTGCCCTGATAAAGATAATGACAGTATTCCTGATGTTCAAGACGCTTGCCCTGATGCTGCAGGACCAAAAAAATACAATGGTTGTCCGGATAAAGATGGTGATGGATTACTTGATTACGAAGACAATTGCCCTGAAGTAGCAGGAACAAAAGAAAATAAAGGTTGCCCTTGGGATGATACAGATAAAGATGGATTATTTGATAAAGATGATCAGTGCCCAACTTTAGCTGGTCCTACCGAAAATAAAGGTTGTCCATGGCCGGATACAGATAAAGACGGTGTGTTGGATAAAGATGATAATTGTCCAGACATAGCCGGAACCGTAGAACTGAAAGGATGTTTACCTGAACCTGAGTTAAAAGAAGAAGAAAAGAAAGTGCTAGAAAAAGCATTTGCTAACTTAGAATTTGCATCTGGTAAAGATATCATTAAAAAAACTTCCTTACCCTATTTGGATGAATTAGCGGAATTGCTTAAGGCACACGTTACTGATTGGGTTTTAGTTATGAGTGGGCACACCGATAACCAAGGTGATGCTGCAAAAAACATGATACTATCAGAAAAACGAGTGAAAGCCGTTAAAAAATATCTGGTTTCAAAAGGTGAAAAAGAAGATCGTATTGAAATATCATGGTATGGATCAACTCGTCCGATAGCTGATAATAATACGGAAGAAGGCCGTCAGAAAAACAGACGCGTAGAGATGAAGATTGTCTTTACTCATTAAATTGTTGTTGCCTAATATTTTTGTTTGAAATAGTTTTGCATGATTTTAAAATCATGCAAAACTTCCTTTTTATATCTATCAAATCAATTATATGATTTCTTAACAATACTAATCTTACAAATTACGCCAATAGGCACTTTAAAATAAATTATATTTGTGTTTATGCTGAAAATCAAAAAACTAATCATTATCCTATCAATTTCCGTTGTTGGGGTTGTTGGATATAATTTTACCGAAGATTATTTTGAAGTGTCAAAAAATCTGGATGTTTTTGCCACACTTTTTAGAGAACTAAATATTTATTATGTGGATGAAACTAAACCCGGCCAACTCATGAAAACTGGTATTGATGCCATGCTTTCTTCATTGGATCCATATACGGTTTATTATCCTGAATCAGATATTGAAGATTATAAATTTATGACCACCGGTCAGTATGGTGGCATCGGAGCTTCTGTAAGAGAGATTGATGATAAGGTTGTTATTACAGAAGTTTATGAAGGAGCGCCTGCTCAAAAATCAGGAGTAGAAGTAGGAGATGTTATTGTCGCTGTTAATGGAATAACAATCGATAAAAAAAATTCCGAGGACATAAGTAAGTATTTAAAAGGACAGCCAGGTTCAGCAGTAAAGTTAAGTTTAATGCATTATGGAAATACTACACCAACTGAATTTACAATTAAAAGAGAAGAAATAAAATTAAAAGATGTTCCTTATTCGGGAATGATGAACGATCAAGTAGGATACATTAAACTTACCGGTTTTACTCAAGATGCAGCAAAAGAAGTGAAGGAAGCATTTACTAAACTCAAAACAGATGGAAAATGCACTTCGTTGATTTTGGATCTTAGAGAAAATCCTGGTGGCCTTTTACAACAAGCAGTTGATATTGTAAATTTATTCATTGATAAAGGTCAAATTGTTGCTACAACAAAAGGAAAAATCAAAGAATGGGATAATACTTTAAAAGCAGTAAACAATCCTGTAGACACTCAAATACCAATTGTTGTAATTGTTGATCGTAATTCGGCCTCTGCATCTGAGGTAGTTTCCGGGGCTTTACAAGATTTAGACAGAGCAGTTGTAATTGGTGAGCGCACTTATGGTAAAGGACTTGTACAACAAACTCGAAATTTGGTATATAATTCTGCATTAAAAGTAACGGTAGCAAAGTATTATATCCCGAGTGGCCGCTGTATTCAGGCATTGGATTATTCTACAAAAGATGCAGATGGGGCAGTGCTTAAAGTTCCTGATTCATTAGTAACAGCATTTAAAACAAAAGGAGGTAGAATTGTATACGATGGTGCTGGAATTATGCCTGATATAAAAATTGCTGAGGAAACGATGAGTCATTTGGCATTTGCGCTGATTTCTAAAAATCACATTTTTGATTATGCTAATCATTATTATTCGAAAAATAAAAACCTGAAAGTTAATGCCAGAACCTTTTCATTATCTGATGCAGATTATCAGGAGTTTGTAGGAATGGTTAAAAAAGGTGATTATAAATATGAAACAGATAGTGAAAGAGAATTAGAGCGATTTAAAGATCTTGCAAAAGAAGATAAAAAATTTGATGATATAGAAAAAGAGTATATCGCATTGTTAAATAGATTAAAAGAGAGTAAAAAAGATGATTTCATGAAATTTAAAGATGAAGTAAAACAATTATTGGAAATAGAAATTGTATCAAGGTATAATTTTGAATCAGGTAAATTAGAGGCAAATTTAAAATACGACAAGGATATCACACAAGCATTGCAACTAATCAGTGATCAAACAAAATTAAAAACTATTTTAACCACTATTGAAAAACCAACAAAACCATTTAATTCAAACAAAAAGTTTTAATCATGGTTGGCTTATTTTTTGGCTCGTTTAATCCAATTCACATAGGTCACTTAGCGCTTGCTAATTATTATTTTGACAATACCGAATTAAAAGAAATTTGGTTTATTATCTCTCCTCATAATCCTTTAAAAAATAAAACTTCTTTACTCCATCACCGTTTTAGAAAAGAGATGGTAAGTTTAGCTATTGGCGATAATTCAAAATTAAAAGCGAGCGACATTGAGTTTAATTTGCCGCAACCTTCTTTTACCATCAATACACTTGAACATTTAAAAGAAAAATATCCTAAGAAAAAATTTGCGTTGATTTTAGGCGCAGATAACTTAGCTACTTTCCATAAATGGAAAAATTACGAAGTAATTTTAAAACGCTATCATTTATTTGTATATCCTCGTCCTGGTGTTGATCCTGGCCCATTAGTGCTTCATCCTTCAGTAACCTTAACCAACGCGCCCATCATTGAAATTTCTTCATCATACATTCGCGAGGCAATACGAACTGGTAAAAAACCAGAATATTTCGTACATCCTGAAGTTTGGAAATATATTTGCGAAATGAACTTTTATAAAAAGGAAAAAATTTAAATATCTAAAAGTAAGAACATTAAAAATAACTAAACTGTTCTTTTTTTCTAAATATTAAATTAACCATTCGAAATTGCTGTTCGTGTATCAACTGATTTCGAATCCAGTGCATCTCTCAATCCGTTTCCTACCAACATAAATGCAAGCACCATAATCATAATGGATAAACCAGGAATTAAGGTTAAATGAAAAGCATCTGCTGTAAAAATATATGCCCAATGATCGTTAATCATTTTTCCCCAACTGGAAATAGGAGGTTGTGCACCAATACCTAAAAAACTTAAACTGGCTTCGGTTAAAATTGCGCTCGCAAAATTAGATGCTGCAATTACTATTACGGGACCCATTACATTTGGCAACACATGCTTTAAAATAATTCTGTTGTCAGTGAATCCAAGTGCTTTGCCGGCTTCAACAAATTCTTTTTCGCGTAAAGAAAGTACTTGTCCTCGAACGATACGAGCAACTTCTACCCACATAGTTAATCCAACCGCCACAAATACCTGCCAAAATCCTTTACCAAGTACAAGTGTTATTGCAATTACCAGTAATAGTGTTGGTATGGACCAAACTACGTTTATCAACCACATGATGATGTCGTCAACCCATCCTCTGAAATAACCCGAAACAGCTCCTAAAAATACGCCAAGGAACAAAGAAATGAAAACGGCAATGAAACCTACACTAATAGATACACGAGTGCCTATTAACATTCTGCTTAGTAAATCTCTTCCTAGTCGATCTGTACCTAAAATAAATTTTTTAGTCACTATTAATTCCTTTTCAATAACTGATTGCAATTGTTTTGCGTTCGCACTAATTTTTTGATTGGTTTCGAATTCATAAAATTCGATGATGCCATTTTTTTCATCGTTTTTAATTTCCTTGTTGGTATTGATGCTATAAACAACATCTGCTAAATTATATCTGATTTTTGTTCCACGATTTGGTTGATTGCCGGTGTATTCTTCTATAACAATATCATTACCCGAAAACTGATAATCGTAAACTGTTACAGATGTATAGTTATTAATTTGCCCGAAAAGCATTTTACTAAAGAAATTTGACCTATAAGTAGGTTCATTTTTCTTAATCTTAAGCATTTTTATGCTGAATCCTGGCTGTTTAATCTGCAATTCGGGTTTTTGTTCGTTTGCATCAGGACTGCTATCCGGACATATTAAATAACCTGAAACGAATATAAAAACAGAAACTATTATTATACTTAATCCAAACATAGCGAGTTTGTTTTTTTTAAACCTTCGCCACGCAATTCGGCTTAACGAATTGGATATGTCATTTTCTTTTTTTTCCACTAATTATTTATTTTTCTTCCTTTCCATTTGGCAGGAATAAATAAGCTGAGCGTTAAAATAATAATAATTTCAAACGGGAAAACGCAAAAAAATAAGGGTAACCAACAAAGCATTGTGAGTTGTTTAAAATGCAAAGCACTTATAGTTACTACAATACAATCTGTTATTAGTTTTATGAATACATACCAGTAAAAGAATTGTATAGTAGATGTTTTAAGTAAGGCAACTATTCCCGCTACAATTAACCCACTATTAACGGTCACAACTAAAAATGCTATGATAAAATTGTATGGATTTTTATTGTGTTTGTTTTTTGATGCCCAGCGTATTCGTTGAGATATTAAAGAAGAAATTGTGTGTTCTGTTTCACAACTTACAGCTGCCGATAAAGAATGAATGTATTCAACTTTTTTAGCTGATTGTATAAATGAATTCATTAAAAAAATATCATCGCCTGAAGAAATAAAGTGATTGGTAGCAAATCCACTTACACTTTTAAAGACAGATTTTTTAAGCAATAAATTTGCGCCATTGCATAATATTGGTTTTCCTGATTTAGCCATTGCAACACCGGTGAATGAAATGGCAAGATGCTCAACAATTTGAATGGCAGATAAAAAAGTAGGATTTGTTTTGTATTGAACAGGCGCGATTAAAAAATCATAATCGTTCTCTTTTTGTTTACTAATTAAACTTAATAACCAATCCGTTCCCGAATCAGTATCTGCATCCCTGAAAATTAATAGTTCGTTTTTTGAAGCTTCAACACCTGCTGTTAATGCTGCTTTTTTGCCTGATTTATCGTTACTTAAAGAAACAATACGAATATTATTATAGCTAGATAAAATAGATAAACCGTTATCAGTTGAATGATCATTTACACAAATGATTTCTATTAATTGTTGATTGTAATTTTGATTTAATATACTATTAATGCATGTCTTTAATTTTTTTTCTTCATTTCGAAAAGGAATAATGATGCTTACCGGTAATTGTTCAGTATCTTTTTGAGAAACATCTTTTTTATTCCAAAATAGAATTAGTGACAAAAAAACGATTGTATAAACTAATAGAAAAAAAGTCAGTATAAAAAAAACAATCATCATACTTGCTTCAACTTCATTTTTGTGCCTAGAATGATAAAATAGCCAATAACCGACGGAATAATAATATTAATTAACCACATGGCTGATGATGCAGTTACAATTAACAAATCATTACTTACATAATCTGAGAACAATACAAGAGCAATTCCTGCTCGAATCGCTACTTCAATAAAACTAATCATAGGTATTGCTGAAGTTAGCATAAATGAAATTCCTACAGGAATTAGTAATTCAAAATACCCTGCCTTTGCGCCACAAATTTGAAGTAAAAAAACATACTGACTCGAAAAAACGAAATACCGAATAACAGAATAAAATAATAATTTCACTAGAAGTGATTTTGGATAAATAACCGTCCCCAGATCAAACTTACTTAACAATTTTCTGTTTGAGAGCCAATTATAAATTTTATCCATTTTTAATAAAATCAAACTAAGTAAAAACAAAGTTATTCCGGAAACTAAACATGCAAATACTATAAACTGATGATTGTTGTTTTTTGTATTAATAAAAATTAATAGTGAAAGTATCCCAAATACAACAGTAATAAAAAGCTGAGTGCTTCCACAAACAAAATGCGTTACTGTAATTTTACTTCTATTTTCAGGTTTAAAATAAATCAATTTCCCGGCAAATTCCCCCATTCTTCCGGGAGTTAAATTACCCAAACAAATTCCTGAAAAAACTCCTTTTACAGCTCCACTATATGATATTTTTTCAATAACTGAACTGATTAGTTGCCATTTGTAACTTTCAATCAGCCAGTTTGGGAACAGCATAAAAACGACTACTAAAAAAAAGTATAAATTATTTTTACTCGACAAGGTTTCAAAAAACAAGTTGCTTTTTTCCTCAGTAAACTGATCTTTAAGTTTTATCCAGATAAAAAAGAAACAGGCAATGCCTAGCAAAATTTTAAGTAATAGCATGATTCTTTTTTTCACGTCTTAAAATTAAGTTTTTATGTTGCCACAAATTGAATTATTAGCAAAAACTTATTCCTACTTTTGTATTATCATAAAAACAATTAGCGAAAAAATAATTTTAGGAATTGATCCCGGTACAGTTGTTATGGGCTATGGTTTAATTACTATTAAAGGAAATGAAATGTATTACTTACATTGTGATGTAATTAAATTGAATGCTTCTGAAGATCACAGCTTTCGTTTAAAACAAATTTTCGAAACTTTAACTCAAATTATTGAAAAATATTTGCCGGATGAGTTAGCCATTGAGGCACCATTTTTTGGAAAAAATGTCCAATCGATGTTAAAATTAGGCAGGGCACAAGGTGTGGCTATGGCAGCTGCATTACAAAAACAAATTCCGGTAGTGGAATACTCTCCTCGAAAAGTAAAACAAAGTATTACCGGTAACGGAAACTCTTCAAAAGAACAACTGGCAGCAATGATTCAACGCTTGCTTAATTTAAAAGAACTTCCGGCTTATTTTGATGCAACTGATGCATTAAGTGTTGCTATATGCCACCATTTTCAATCGAAACCGATTGGCAAAGCTTCCGGTCAAAAAACCAGTTATAGTGGTTGGAAGTCATTTGTTAATGACAATCCAAATCGCAAAATTAATCCATGAAAAATTAAGTTCACGCAACAACTTTATTCACTTTGAAATTGAAATTAAAAAAATCAGGTTTTTTGGGATGGTTGATGGCGTTTTTAATTGCAATAGTGCTTGTGTTATTGGTGCGTACATTTATTGTTGAACCCTGTTACATTCCTTCTGTTTCCATGCAAAACAGCTTGATGGAAGGCGATTACATATTAGTAAATAAAATTTCCTGTGGATCACGCTTCCCAATTACACCATTTAGTGTACCAACCGTCGAAAAAAAATGGTTTTTTGATTTTATTCAGCTATCCGGTTCACGGATTTTTGGCGAGCCGAATTTAAACAGAAATGATGTGATAGTTTTTAATTATCCGATGGAAGATGAATTTCCAATTGATCATAAAACAAAATTTGTAAAACGATGCGTGGCATTGCCAGGAGATCAATTGACGATAAAAGATGGTAATGTTAAAATCAATGATTCTGTTTCTGTTAATAATAATAAACTTCAAAAAAATTATTTGCTCGAATTAAAAAAACACCTTTCAATAGATGAGCTAAAAAAATGGCTGGGCATTAAAAATATTCAGACACTTTCTTATAAAGCAGAATCATATTTAGTTACGATAAACGAAAATGAACTTCAACAATTAAAACAAAACAAAGTGATTAAATCATTAAAAAGTTTTGATGAAAAAGAAAATAGTTGGGATGAAACTATTTTTCCTTCTTGCAAAATGTATCCTTGGAATGCAAACAATTTTGGACCATTATACATTCCTAAAAAAGGGACTGAAATTGAATTAAACACTAAAACACTTCCGTTTTATAAACGATTGATAACGATTTATGAAAACAATAAATTGGAAATCGTTAACGAAGAAATTTTCATTAATGGAGAAAAAACCAATCACTATAAATTCGAAATGAATTATTACTTTGTAATGGGCGATAACCGTGATAATTCAATGGATTCGAGGTATTGGGGATTTTTGCCCGAAAACCACTTAATAGGTAAGGCCTGGCTGGTTTTGTTAAGTGCAGATAAAAAAACATCTTCCATAAGATGGAATAGGATTTTTGAAAAAGTGAAATGACATTAAATCCATTTAAACTATTTCCTTTTTATTACATTTGTTTTCTGTAAAAATAAGTACTATGGACCAAAAGTTTAATCTACTTGATTCAAAAATTGAAGAAGCTAAATTAGGTGGCGGACAAAAACGCATCGATGCTCAACATAAAAAAGGTAAACTAACAGCTCGCGAACGAATTCATTTTTTGTTAGACGAAGGAAGTTTCGAAGAAATTGGCATGTTGGTTACTCACAGAAGCAATGACTTCGGGCTTAGTGAAGAAAAATATTTAGGTGATGGTGTTGTTACCGGATATGGCACAATCAATGGAAGATTAGTGTATGTTTTTTCTCAGGATTTTACCGTTTTTGGCGGTTCACTATCTGAAACACACGCAGAAAAAATTTGCAAGATAATGGACCTTGCAACAAAAAATGGGGCACCTGTTATCGGCTTAAACGATAGTGGTGGAGCACGTATTCAGGAAGGCGTTGTTTCGTTGGGAGGTTATGCGGATATTTTTTATAAAAATGTACTTTCATCAGGAGTTGTACCTCAACTTTCTGCCATCATGGGGCCGTGCGCTGGAGGCGCAGTTTACTCACCCGCGATGACCGATTTTATTTTTATGGTGGAGAATACATCGTACATGTTTGTAACCGGACCAAACGTTGTAAAAACGGTTACGCACGAAGAAGTAACTTCAGAAGAATTAGGCGGTGCAATGACGCATGCAACAAAAAGCGGCGTTACACACTTTGCTTGTGCCAACGAAATTGAGTGCATTCAGCAAATCAAACAATTGCTGAGTTATGTTCCCCAAAACTGTGAAGAAAATCCTCCTTCGGTTCTTTATGAAATTAAAGCAACAGAAAAACGTGAAGTTTTAAATACCATTATTCCTGAAAGCGCTAATCAACCTTACGATATGCGTGAAGTTATTAATGGAGTAATTGATGAAGGCACTTTTTTTGAAGTGCATAAAAATTATGCAGAAAACATCGTAGTTGGTTTTGCGCGTTTAGCAGGACGAAGCATTGGTATCGTTGCTAATCAACCTGCTGTTTTGGCTGGAGTGTTGGACATTCATTCTTCAACCAAAGCAGCGCGTTTTGTACGTTTTTGCGATTGCTTTAATGTTCCGCTATTAGTGTTTGAAGATGTACCCGGCTTTTTACCTGGAACAGATCAGGAATGGAATGCAATTATAACTAACGGAGCAAAATTGTTGTATGCCTTTTCTGAGGCTACTGTGCCACGCGTAACCGTTATTACACGTAAAGCTTACGGAGGCGCATACGATGTGATGAACAGTAAACACATTGGTGCCGATATGAACTATGCTTGGCCAAGCGCAGAAATTGCGGTAATGGGTGCAAAAGGTGCTGCTGAGATTATTTTCAAAAATGAAATTGCAGCTTCAGAAGATAAAAATGCAAAATGGAAAGAAAAGGAAGCTGAATATCAAAATATGTTTGCTAACCCTTACCGCGCCGCAGAAAGAGGATTTATCGATGAAGTGATTAAACCGGAAGATACACGCGAAAAATTAATCAAGGCGTTTCAAATGTTGCAAAATAAGGCGGTGAGTTTGCCACGTAAAAAACACGGTAACATTCCGCTTTAATTAGAGTTGAATTTTAGATGACACCATTACACAAAATAAAAATCTTTTTTTTGTGCATACTTCTGTTCTCTATTGTTTCGCTTTATGCTCAACCCAAAGGCGATTTCGATAGGAAAAAAGAAACAACATACGACGGAAAACGTTATCGTGTTTTTAATAATTACTTAACTGCCGGCGGCGGGACCTGTTATAATTCTTACATTCAAAATACTAACTTAAATATAGGGATTGATTTTAATTACCATATAAGACAAGTGTATTTTCAAACCGGAATTTTTTTAGCGGGCCCACAATTTGGTAATTATAGCCATCTGCAATTACATACCTCAGTTGGCAAACGTTTTGAACTCAATACATTTAACATGGCAGGTTACCTAGGACCATCTATGTCATTTATTAATCGTCCTTTAATTGATAGCGTAAACAACCAAATTCGCTCACGTACCTTACAGCCTTTTGGATTTCATGCAGCTGTACAATTTACTTTTAAGTTTAAATATGATGTAGGTATAGGAGTAAGTTTATACAGCGATATCAATAAGGAACAAAGTGTTTATGGCTTAAGACTGGAATTGTATTTTTCCGGGGCATTTCTTGGAGATAAAAAACGAAAAGACATGGATAATAGCGCCCTTCCACTTTCTGATTAAGCTTGTTTCAATACATCAATCATCTTTACCCCTTTATGTTGCAATTTGACAAATCTCATTGATACTGCTTTCAACAAAAAATAAATTGACAAAAAAAACAACATGTCAATTTTCAGAAAATTATTTCTTCTGGTTTTTTTCTTTTCAATAATTTCCATTTTTGGTCAGAATAAACAAGATTCATTAAAAACAAAATAAATTTACATCATCTTTTGGTCAGAATAAACAAGATTCATTAAAAACAAAATAAATTTACATCATCACAAAGAATGATGGTGTAACTTATGTTGGAGAAATCGTATATGATAATGCGCGTGAAGTATTTATAAAAACAAGAAAAATAGGCGACCTTATCATTCCAAAATACGAGATAAAAAGTATTGTAAAAGCACGGGATACTGAAATCAATGATTTGGGAGAACTTGTTCAGTCGGAACTATTTGCTAAAAGGTATTTTATCACCACCAATGCAATTCCTATAAACAAAGGAGATAGTTACATATTATGGAATTTATATGGACCGGATTTTCAATTTGGCTTAGGAAAAAATGTTGGAATTGTTGTTATGTCTACTTGGGAGGGAATGCCCATCATCGGAACTTTGAAATACAGTTTTTCCAAAAACGAAAAATTGCATTATGGATTTGGTTTGCTTGCAGGAACGGGATCATGGGCGCTACCTGAATGGTAAACGGAGAGGCAGTTCAGGCACCAATTCCTATGATTCAATGATTTAGAAAGCTTTAATTTTTTTCAAACGTTTCAATGTTTGATAACCTTTTTAAAAACCTTTATTCAAAAAAGGGAATTTCTTTCAGGATTTTGTAATTTTGTTTATTCATTTTGTGCGGAAATAAAATGAGTAGTCATTCTTTAACTAAAAAGTAATTTTTAATAAAACTGAATATGAAAGACATATTTGAAAAAATCAAACAAAACAGAGGCCCAATTGGTGAGCATTCAAAAGAATCTCATGGTTATTTTACTTTCCCTAAACTAGAAGGTGAAATTGGTCCTCACATGAATTTCAGAGGAAGAAAACGTTTAAACTGGAGTTTAAATAATTATTTAGGTTTAGCCAATCATCCAGAAGTAAGAAAAGCAGATGCTGATGCAGCTGCGCAATTTGGGTTGGCTTTGCCAATGGGTGCCCGCATGATGAGCGGTAACTCAAACAATCACGAGTTATTGGAAGCAGGTCTTGCAAAATTAGTTCATAAGGAAGATTCGATACTTTGTAATTTTGGTTATCAGGCAATGGTGTCTTGCATTGATGCTTTGGTTGATCGTCATGATGTAATTGTTTACGATGCAGAAAGTCATGCATGCATTTTAGATGGCGTTCGTTTGCACATGGGTAAACGTTATGTGTTCAAACACAATGATATCGAAGATTTCGAAAAACAAATGGATCGCGCAACCAAATTGGCTCAAACAACAGGCGGAGCAATTTTAGTTATTACCGAAGGTGTTTTTGGTATGCGAGGTGATCAAGGAAAAATAAAAGAAATCGTTGCTTTAAAACAAAAATATAATTTCCGATTGTTGGTTGATGATGCTCATGGAATTGGCATTATGGGGCCAAACGGAGGAGGAACAGGCGAAGAGCAAGGTTGCCAGGATGGTATTGATGTTTATTTCGGAACCTTTGCAAAATCATTTGCCTTAATCGGTGGTTTCATTGCATCAACAGAAAATGTAATTGAATACTTACGCTATAATATGCGTTCGCAAATTTTTGCAAAAGCATTACCTATGCCACTTGTAGTTGGCGCATTAAAGCGTCTGGAAATGATTAACAATCATCCTGAACTTCGTGCTAAATGTTGGGAAATTACACATGCCCTACAAAACGGATTAGTAAAAGCCGGTTTCAATATTGGCAATACTAATTCGATGGTAACTCCGGTTTATTTAAATGGCTCCATACCTGAAGCAACAAATTTAATTTTAGATTTAAGAGAAAATTATAATGTGTTTTGCTCTATGGTTGTTTATCCGGTTGTTCCTAAAGGAATGATTATTTTACGTTTAATTCCAACTGCAGTACATACTTTAGAAGATGTAAATTACACCATCGAGTGTTTCTCTAAAATCGTTGATAAATTAAAATCCGGAAAATACATGGCAGAGAAAATTGCCTCTTTCGAATAATTTCTGTTTTTTTAAATTTTTTAAAGGCGATAATTTTATCGCCTTTTTTTATGATGTTAATTATTTACATGTTGAAATATGAGATGATTTTTTATCTTTGAAAAACAAACATTAAATTTAGACAATGAAAAAACAACTACTCACTGCATCATTTTTAGGAGCATCATTAATGTCTTTTGCACAATTATGGACTCCGGTAAATTCAAATTTAGACACAACATCAGGCATTCGCTACATGTCTGCTGTAGACACCAACATTGTTTGGGCAATTGGTTACGATGGTAATGTGCCTGCCAGAACGTATAATAAATTTACAAGAACTATAGACGGAGCTAATTTTGTAAGTGGTAATTTTTATGCAGATACGAATACCTATAATCCATCTAATATTTCTGCTGTTGATGCTAACACTGCCTTCATCGCGTCATATGCTAAAGCCGGAGATGGAACACCTGGTCAAATTATTAAAACTACAGATGGTGGTTTAACCTGGAATAATATTAATGATACAGCAATGTATAGAACTGCTGTAAACTTTCCTAACATTGTTCATTTTTGGGATGCCAATAAAGGTTGGACACAAGGTGATCCAAACAACACATTTGGTTCAGGAAATGAGTTTGAAATATGGAGAACCAATAACGGCGGAACTAATTGGAGTAGAGTACCGGGCGCAAACATTCCAAATCCTTTGAGCGGTGAATACGGAACCGTTGATGTATATACAACTTATGGCGATCACCATATTTGGTATGGTACAAACAAAGGAAGAGTTTTTCGTTCTTCAGATACTGGTGCAACTTGGCAAGCAGTTCAGTTAACCGGTATGGCAGGTGGCGTTTACGGATTAGCATTTCGTGATTCTTTAAATGGTATAGTATGGGGAGCAGCAACTTCAGCTGCTACACCTACAATTGTTTTTAGAGTAACAAATAATGGTGGAGCCACATTTACAACATTAAATACAACTAATAACACAAATAATATTGGTTGGACAGCTATTGATAACGTTCCGGGAACTAACGCATATTTATCTGTTGGTTTAACAGTTTCAAGAAGTCAATACGTAACTTCGGTAACAAAAGATGATGGTTTAACCTGGACAGTTTTAGAGGCAGGAACAACTAATACAGAACGTGTTATCGAATTAGAAGTTTTAGATTCATTGCATGCTTGGGGAGGTAATTTTTCAGATAATTCTTTACCTCTTGGCGTAGGTGGTATGGTAAAATATGCCGGACCGGTAATGCATACAATTGGCCTGGCTCCTGTTGCTGAAACCTCACTATATGATGCTTATCCAAATCCAACTAATGGTATTGTAACTCTAAAAATGGATAAAATTTTCGCCGGTTCTATACTTAAAGTTACTGATGTATTAGGTAAAGAAGTTTATTCAAAGTCATTTAACTTAAATCAATTTAACGAAGAAATCAAAATTGATCTTTCTTCATTTGCAAAAGGAATTTACTTGTTTAACTTAACAAGCGGAAAATCTTCAGTTTCCAGAAAGATTATATTGGATTAATAAATTCTTTTAATAAAATAAAAGCTGCCATTGGCAGCTTTTATTTTTTGTGTTAAATCGTAACGATATTAAGAGCAAGCAATTTTTTTAATTCTATCTAAATGTCTGCCTCCTTCAAAAACATTATTTATAAAAGCATCAATACATTTTTTAGCTTCAATGCTTGTAATATAACGAGCAGGTAAAGCCATAATGTTTGCATCATTATGTTGTCTGGCTAATTCAGCTATTTCAGCTGTCCAACATAATGCACTTCGGATGCCTTGATGTTTATTAGCACTCATATTTATTCCATTTCCACTACCGCAAATTAGCACACCTAAATCAACTTCTTTATTTTCAACGCTATTAGCTACTGCATGTCCAAAATCAGGATAATCTGCTCGCTCTTCTGAAAAGCAACCTTTATCAATTACTTCAATATTAATTGATTTTAAATAGTTTATTAATTCTTGTTTTAATAAAAATCCTGCATGATCGCTTCCAATTGCTAGTTTCATGTTTTTAATAGTTTAAATGCTAAAAAATGGCTAAGTCAAGTTATGAGTAAAATTAAAAAAATATAATGAAGTGAGAGTAAGTTACCACATGTTAAATTTCTCGATTGCTATTTTTTACAAAAGCAGATCTTAAATCACAATTAAAAATATTTTGAAAATAAATTACATAATTAAGAAATCAGTACGATTAGTTTGTTAAAACAAGGATGCTTAAAACTTATATAAAATGAAAATATGTCATTATGCATATTTTGCATATTTGTATAAATCAACTAACTAATTATGAGCAAACAAATTGAAACCATCTATCAATTTTATTTGGCATCAAATCAAAAAATTTGTACGGATACACGTAAAATTGAAACAGGCGCTTTATTTTTTGCTTTGCGTGGACCAAATTTTAATGCAAACGAACTTGCAGCTAAAGCCATTCAAGCCGGGTGTTCATATGCAATTATTGATGATCAAAACTTTCAATCAGTCGATAAAACAATACTTGTAGATGATGTTTTAAAAACATTACAAGATCTAGCTAACTTTCATCGAAAACAATTATCTATTCCGGTATTGGGCATAACAGGAAGTAATGGAAAAACAACATCTAAAGAGTTAATCAATGCGGTTTTATCCAAAAAGTACAACACGCTCGCTACCCAAGGAAATTTAAATAATCATATTGGAGTTCCGTTAACGTTGTTGAGTATAACAAAAGAACATGAGTTTGCAATAATTGAAATGGGTGCAAATCATCAGGGAGAAATTAATATGCTTTGTGAAATTGCTGAGCCAGATTATGGTGTTATTACAAATATCGGTAAAGCTCATCTAGAAGGATTTGGCGGAATTGAAGGAGTTAAAAAAGGGAAGAGCGAGATGTATAAATACATTGCTAAAAAAAATGGTAAAATATTTTTACATGGAGATGATGAAGTATTACAGCAATTAGCAAAGGAGAATGATAAAGTAACTTATGGCACAAAAAAACTATATGATGTTGTTGGTAAATTAAAACAAGAAGATGAAAAAGTAAAGTTTGCCTGGAAGACACGTTACAACGCAACAGAGCTACCGTCTGCAAATTTTATTTCTACACATATTGTTGGTATATATAATTATTATAATTTATTATGTGCTGCATGTGTTGGAAATTTTTTTAAAGTTGAAGAAAACTTAATTAATGAAGCCCTTTCTAATTACATTCCAAGTAATAACCGTTCGCAGTTGCATAAAACGGAAAATAATACGCTTATATTAGATTATTACAACGCAAATCCTACAAGTATGCGCGCAGCAATAGAAAATTTTGCTCAACTTCAAGTTGCAAATAAATTTTTGATTTTAGGTGATATGCTAGAGTTGGGAGAAGAATCGATCACAGAACATAAAGAAATTATTAATTTATTACACGAAAAAAAATTAGTTGATTATTATTTGGTAGGACCTATTTTTAACAGCATTGCATTACAAAATAGTTTTAAAGATTCTGAACAGGCAAAGGTTTTTTTAGCTACACTTCATTTAAAGGATAAAACAATTTTGATTAAAGGTTCAAGAGGTATTAAACTCGAACTAATTTTAGATAGTTTATAAATTTTACCCTAATTGGCAGTAAGAAATATAAATAGTTCGGATACTCAAAATCGGAATGTTATAAATTACTTTTATTGTAATAAGTATTATTATTTGCAACTTTTTTTTCTATTTGCTTTAAACCTGTTCTCCCAACAACCCGATAAAAACACCAAACAAAAAACACCCGAATCACTTGGAAGTGGCGTAAACTCTGTTGCCGGTGAATTATCTCCTGTAATTGCAGCAGATGGCAAAACACTTTATTTTGTTCGCGATAGCCACGAAAAAAATTTAGCCAAACAGGATGTTTGGTTTAGTACTCACACGTATTTTTAATCTATTAGAACAAGTTTTTATTACTTTAAATGAAAACAAATGAAATCCGCTCTAGCAATATCATCCAAATCTTATTATTAACAAGATTTATAGAGTTTTTAAGGAAAGACTAAATAGCATCTACTTTAATTTAAATTGTATAAAAACCCTTTTCGACTTTGATGAATATTTTCTTTTAAGCCGTCATTATAATACACTGTCGGGAAATTTTAGAAAATATTTATACTAATAAAATTACATATAAATATTAAATACAAATTAGTAATTCTTATTTATTACAATTACAACCATTCATGGTTAAAGTAAAACTCAACATTTGTCTCATTTCTCCTATTGTTGACATTTCTGCTGCCGCTTGATCTAGTGATCTTACGTCTTCTAAATGACAAGGCTTAGTATCCTTAAAAAACAACACATATGTTGTTCTTAAATACGCACCAAATCCGTTTTGTGCATCTACAGTCAACATTGTTGCACAGACCTCATCACATTTCGGTAACCAATGTCCGGCTTTATTTAACATTTCTGCTGCTTTATCTGGTTCGTAATAAAAAATTACAGATGCAGTACTTGGACTTTTTAATCTATTAATAATAAAATTAATTGTTTTCTCCTTAAGAGATGCATAAAATAGTTTTTTTTGATTATTTTTTTCCACTTCTCTTATCCTTTCATTTTCTTTTCTAATTTCCTCTGCTTTTCTTGCCTCTTCCTCTCTAATGAACGTTAGATTTTTTCCATTTTCATCAAATTCAGTTTCTTTTACTAAAGAGCCATTTGTAAAGTTTTGCTCATAATGTTTTTTGCCACTTTCATAATTAATAATGTAAACACCATCTTTATTGCCGTTTAAAAAATTACCTTTTTCTAAGGTGATTTTTTCATCTTCTGAGGTTTTAATATATGCGCCGTTTTTAAATCCATTAGAAAAAGTATAGGTTTCTTTAGTACCATTGCTTTGCCAAAAATTATATGTTCCGTTCATGTTTGATTTGTTAGATATAATACGATTAACAATTGAGATAACATTGTATTCAGAACCATCTTTAATGTTATTTTCATTATTATACTGATTAATTAATAATGAAAAATAATCTGATTTTGTTTTGCATTTTTTTATTTCATCTGCAATGTATACATCTCTTAAATTTTCCAATTTATATTCGTTATCAGAATTAACTGAAAATTTATTTTGAGTCTCTTTTACATATTTTAATGCATCATTTATTTCTTGCAGATTTTTTAATTCATTACTTTTTTCTGTACAAAATACATTCAACATTGTTTTTGCAATTTCATTATGAAATTTTGATTGTTCATAGCTATCCATGAATTTTTTGTATCCTGAGTAAGTATTTGTTTTTTTTGCTGTAGAATAAGCTTCTTCTATTTCTTTAATCTTTATTTTAGATTGTTTTGCCTCCTCAATTTTTGGTGAGTTAGGGTACTTTGTAATATATTCTTCAAAAGCAGCTGCAGTATTTTTCATAATAGCATCATTGTAAGCCATATCATATATTTTCGTTTGAATTTCACTTTTATAAGGTGATTCCGGATATTCATTATTATGTTTCTCATAATCATTTATCGTATTTAACGATCTGCTATTTAAATAAGCTAAATCATACATTTTTTTTTGAGCTTTTTCTTTAAATGGTGAATCAGGATATTTTGAAATATAGTTCATTAAATCATTTGGATTATTTGTATTTTTTAATAATTTGTATTCTATTTCATAGAAGTTATAAGTGTATTGCAAATTGAGGTTAATTACTTTTGATGATCTTTTTAATTTATACATATCTGCAGTTGCAAAATCATAAACAATTGATGGATAAAAAATTAAAAAATCAAAAAATAGTGCCCCCCCTCTAACCTTTCTCTTTAAAATAATCGTTGTGTCTTTTCTATTTGGATGAGTAAAAGTTAGTGTTTTGTTGTATTTCTTTAATACATCAATTGTTAAAGTGTTTTCTCCTTTTTTTAAGAAGCCAAAACTTTCGCCATACTTGTTTGATATTTGCACATTTGATTCATTTGAATTAATTGTTACATCGTGCATATCTTTCCACTTATTTTCAGAAACAAAAAAAGGATTAGCGCAACGAATAAATGTAACTACTATCACTATTAAAATAATCGCTTTTGAATTTTTCATCATTAGGTAAGTTTTTAATTGATCATTTAATAAATTTTCGTAAAACTAAATAAATTTTATATAAAATAAAATAATAACATTTTATATAAAATATTTTGAGTTAATGTGTAGGTAATTTTACCTCAGATGAAAGCATTAACTGTCAATAAAGAAATAGGTAACCGTATTAAATTGGCGCGAATAAGTAAAAATTTAAGCCAGGATAGCGTTGCTGAAGATTTAGGCATATCTGTTTCCGCTTATTCTAATATGGAAAGAGGCGCTGTTGACATTACTGTTGCAAGGGTAATACAAGTTGCAGAAATTTTGAAAACAAATTGGCTTTTATTAATAGGTGTTCAACACATAAAAACCAGTTCCGATAGCTCTATCTCACAAATGGATCAAAATCAATTGTTTTTATCTCAGAATGATTCCGTAAACTATCGTAATATTTTAAAAGAAATTGATGTTTTAAAACAAGAAATCAAAAAACTGAAAAAAGCTAAAACCACAAAGTGATTTTTTGATTTTATTTGTATTAAAATCATTTTACTTCAACTTATTTAATGCCTTCCTTTTTTACTAAAATAACTATTCTTTTTTCATTCCTTTTTTTCTTTCAATCCTATTCCCAACAACCCGATAAAAACACCAAACAAAAAACACCCGTATCACTGGGAAGTGGCGTAAATTCTAATGCCGGTGAATTATCTCCGGTAATTTCTGCTGATGGTAAAACACTTTATTTTGTTCGCGATAGCCATGAAAAAAATTTAGCCAAACAAGATGTTTGGTTCTCAAGACTTGATGAAAAAGGAAACTGGACAGAAGCTTCTCATCCATTAGCTCCAATTAATGCAGGCATTAGTTCTTGTGTTTTTAATATTACCCCTGACGGCAATCAGTTATTAGTAAGAGGCGCCTACAATAAAGGTGATTTTGAAAGTGCGGGCATTTCAATCATTTCAAAAGATAAATTTGGTGCCTGGAAAAATCCTGAAAAAATGGATATTCCAAATTATGCCGATTTAGCTGCAATGGGAAAATACAATGGGGCATTTTTATGTAATGATGGAAAAACGTTGTTGATGTATTTTACCGATGATCTTAATGAAGGCAAAGGAGATATTTATGTGTGTCACTTACAAGAAAATGAAAAGAAATCGAAAACACAGTTGACAAAAAAAATCGGAAAACTAATTGGCAAAACTTTTTCGCAAGGCAAATGGACTATGCCCGAAAAAATTGGAAACCTGAACACCATTAAAAATGATGAGATTGCACCATTTATGGCTTCAGACGGCGTAACACTTTATTTCAGTAGCGATAGAAAAGGCGGCTTTGGGAGTAACGACATTTGGATGAGTAAACGCTTAGACAGCACCTGGAAAAAATGGTCGGAGCCGATTAACCTTGGGCCTGAAATAAATTCCGAAGAGTGGGATTGTTATTACACCATGGATGCAAAAGCAGAAATGGCTTATCTGGTTTCATTTAATAATTCATTGGGCGCTTCTGATATTGTAAAAGTTCAATTAGCAGAACCCAAACGCCCTGATCCAGTTGTGTTAATCTACGGAAAAGTATTTGATGCCGAAACCGGCGAAGTAATCGGTTGCAGTATTCAATACGAAGATTTGGCAAAGGGAAAAAATGTAGGTTTTGCACAATCCGATCCCTCAAGTGGAGAATACAAAATTATTTTGCCTTACGGTAAAAATTATGGCTTCATGGGAAGTGCAGCAAATTATTTATCTATTGCTGATCATATTGATTTAACTAAAGTTTCAGCGTATCAGGAAATAAACAGAGATTTATTTTTAGTACCTGCAAAAATTGGTTCAACCATTCGCTTGAATAATATTTTCTTCGATTTTGCCAAAGCAGAATTACGGCCGGAGTCATTTCCGGAATTAGACAGGTTAGTAAACTGTTTAAACGAAAATCCAAAAATGGAAATTGAAATTCGTGGGCACACCGATAATGTTGGCGGCCACGATGCAAACATTAAGTTGTCGAATGACCGTGCAGCAGCTGTTAAAAATTATCTCATTAATAAAGGAATAAATGAAACTCGTGTTCGTTCAATTGGATTTGGTGAAACAAAACCAATAAAAAAGAATGATACGGAAACAAACAGGCAAATTAACAGGAGAGTGGAGTTTGTAATTCTTAAAAATTCGTAGTGGTTTCAAAATTTTTAACCCCTTCATGTATCTTTCCAATTTTAAAAATTCAACTAAATTATTTTTAATTAATTTAGCAATCCTTTTAAAACCAAATAATAATTAATAGATAGTATGAGCTTTAGCAATAACATTTTAGAAACTATTGGCAACACTCCATTGGTAAAAATAAATTCAATTACAAAAGATATTCCTGCACTTGTATTAGCAAAAGTTGAAACAACCAATCCCGGAAACTCTATCAAAGATCGTATGGCTTTGAAAATGATTGAAGATGCTGAAAAAGATGGGCGCTTAAAACCGGGCGGAACAATCATTGAAGGAACATCAGGTAACACCGGAATGGGGCTGGCAATTGCTGCAGTTATTAAAGGATACAAATGTATTTTTACTACTACTGATAAACAAAGTAAGGAAAAAGTGGATGCCTTACGAGCTTTTGGTGCTGAGGTGGTAGTTTGCCCAACCGATGTTGATCCGGAGGATCCACGTTCTTATTATTCGGTTTCTTCTCGTTTAGTAAATGAAATTCCAAATTCGTGGAAACCCAATCAATATGATAATCCTAGCAATGCGGTTGCTCATTATGAACAAACCGGTCCTGAAATATGGGAACAAACCGGTGGTAAAATTACTCACCTTGTTGTTGGTGTTGGAACCGGTGGAACCATTTGTGGTACAGGAAAATATTTAAAAGAAAAAAATCCGAACATCAAAATTTTAGGAATTGATACCTATGGTTCGGTTTTTAAAAAATATAAAGAAACTGGAATTTTCGATAAAAATGAAATTTATCCCTACATCACTGAAGGTATAGGTGAAGATTTTCTACCACAAAATGTTGATTTTAACATCATAGATCATTTCGAAAAAGTTACCGATAAAGATGCGGCAATCATGACGCGACGCATTCCGCGTGAAGAGGGTATTTTTGTTGGGAATTCAGCAGGATCAGCCATGGCGGGTCTTGTTCAAATGAAAGAACAATTTAAAGAGGGAGATGTGGTGGTTGTTATTTTTCACGATCACGGAACACGTTATCTAGGCAAAATGTTTAACGATGACTGGATGCGAGATAGAGGATTTTTGGAAGTTAAAAAACCAAAAGCTGTTGACTTAATAAAAAATCATAAGGATAAAAAATTAATTACTGTAAACCCTGAAACACCAATTAGTGATGCAGTTAATTTAATGACCAAATACAACATTTCTCAAATTCCGGTAATGAATGGGCACGAGCATGTTGGCGCTTTAAATGATAATTATGTTTTTGCTCAGCTAATTCAAAATGAAAGTTTAAAACAAGCAAAAGTTGAGCAATTAATGCAAAAGCCTTTTCCGATTATTGATGGAAATTTAGCGATAGAAGAAATTTCAAAATTAATTTCCAAAGAAAATAATGCTGTTTTGGTTAAAGATTTAGGGGGTTCCGTTCATATCATAACCAAACACGATATTATTGCAGCAATAGGCAACTAAGCTAATGGGGGAAATAACTAGTGTTCTATTAACTGTAAATCTTATTAGTACCGTTTACATTTAAAACAAATTAAAAACCTATTATTAAATGAAACCTATTTACTTAAATTTGCAACATGCTAACTAAAATTGAAAAATTAATAAACGAACTCGAAACTACTGTTATAGCGTCAAAGGAACAGGTTGAAGAGTACCGTATAAAATGGTTGAGTAAAAAAGGAGAAATTACTTTATTATTTGATGAATTCAAACAAGTTGCTCCTGAATTGAAACGCGAAGTTGGTCAGAAATTAAATCAACTAAAAGTAAATGCTCAAAATAAAATCAATGAACTGAAAGAAAAGTTTGAGAATAGCAATTCAACTTCTTCAACTGCAATTGATTTAACCTTGCCTGGCGAACCTTACATAAATTTAGGTTCTCGTCATCCAATTTCTATTGTAAAAAAACAAATCATTGATGTGTTTTCACGTATAGGGTTTACTGTTTCTGATGGTAGAGAAATTGAAGATGATTGGCATAATTTCACGGCATTAAATACTCCGGAAAATCATCCGGCCCGCGATATGCAGGATACATTTTATGTGGAAACCAATCCGGATATGGTGCTTCGTACTCAAACTTCTTCGGTGCAGGTTCACATCATGGAAAACCAACAACCTCCCATTCGAACAATTTCTCCCGGGAGAGTATATCGTAATGAAGCAGTGAGTGCTCGTGCACATTGCCAGTTTCATCAGGTGGAAGGTTTATACATTGATACCAATGTTTCCTTTGCCGATTTAAAACAAACACTCCTATATTTTTCAAAAGAACTTTTTGGCGAAGAAACTAAAATACGTTTACGTCCAAGTTATTTCCCGTTTACCGAACCAAGTGCTGAAATGGATATTTCATGTACACTTTGCAAAGGCGAAGGCTGTAATGTATGTAAGCACAGCGGTTGGGTAGAAATTTTAGGTTGTGGCATGGTTGATCCGCAAGTATTAGAAAATTGCAAAATAGATAGTAAAAAATATTCTGGGTTTGCTTTTGGTATGGGAATAGAGCGTATTACCATGTTAAAATACCAGGTAAAAGATTTGCGTCTGTTTTTTGAAAACGATGTGCGTTTTCTGCAACAATTTACTTCTGCCTAAAAGTGAGCAATCAAAATCGACTTCATAAATTGCAGGAAATGCTGAAAGCTGAACCTAACGATGCTTTTTTAAATTATGCATTAGCTGTAGAATATGAAAAAGAAGGTAAAATTGATGAAGCAACCCTGCATCTTCAAAATATGATTAAATCTCATCCTGAGTATTTACCCATTTATTACAAACTAGGTAAATTGTTTGAAAATCATCAACAATTTAACGAAGCCAAAAAAAGTTATTTGTTGGGCAAGGATTTAGCTGTAAAACAGAACAACAAAAAAACACTGAACGAACTCGAAGAAGCGCTTTGGCTTATAGAAGACGAAGAATGATTTGATTTGAATTCTTTTTTTCGTTAATTGCATCAAAAAATATCTTGAAAAATTTTTTACTTCTCTTTTTAATTAGCTCTTTTGGAATTGTTGCTCAAAATTTTTTGCAATATAACATTTCATTATTATCTGTTGTATCTCCTGAAACCACCAATAATTGGTATGCTTCACAAACAAAATATGCCGGTTGTTATGGCTGGCATAATCCGGTAGATAATCGTGAATATGCCATTATTGGTTCAACAAAAGGAAATCATTTTATAGAAGTAACTCAACCTCAAAATCCTATAGTGAGAGATTTTGTTCCTGGTGCTTCTCAAAATAGTTTATGGCGAGAAATTAAAACCTATCAGCACTACGCTTTTTTAGTAAGTGATGATAATGGAAGTAAATTTCAAATTGTCGACATGAGTTATTTACCTGACTCCGTACATGTGGTATATAATTCATCAGCTTTGTTTACAAAAGCTCACACTTTATTTGTTGATGGAAATAAATTGTATTGTGGAGGTGTAAGTGTTGTTGGGGTTTCTGGTGCAATTTCAATGGTGGTTTATGATTTAAGTAATCCTGAAAGTCCGATTTTATTACGAAGCTTAACACAGGACTATCCATCGATAACTTATATACATGACATGTTTGTGCGTAATGACACCATTTATGCTTCTGCCGGAAATCAGGGATTATTTATTTTAAAGTTTAATCAGTCAACAAACACTTTTAATTTACTTGCAGATTATACAGGGTATGTTGAAGCCGGATACAATCACAGCAGTTACTTAACACCTGATTCAAAAACGCTTGCCTTTTGTGATGAGGTTCCTGCCGGATTATCAGTAAAATTAATTGATGTAAGCGATTTAAATAACATACAGTTAAAAGACACCATCAAATCACATGTTGGAGCTACTGCACATAATCCTTATATCAAAAACAGCAATCATCTTGTTTTATCTTATTATCAGGATGGTGTTTATATTTACGATGTTTCAAACCCTTCAAATGCACAGTTAACCGGTTTTTTTGATACTGATTATTTACATGGCGCAAACGATAATTACACCTTCAGTACACCTTACCGTGGTTGCTGGGGAACTTATCCGTTTCTGCCTTCAGGAGTTTTATTGGCAAGCGATATGCAAAACGGATTATTTGTGCTAGATGCAAGTGCTGCTTTACAAGTAAAGTCAAGTAAGATGGATAAAGAAATTCAACTGTATCCTAACCCGGGAACTAATTTGTTAACCTTAAATATTTACGGTCTTAATAAAGGCAAATACGATTTATCAATATTTGATGTTACCGGGAAACAAATCATTGTTGATGAACTGGAAGTATCTTCTTTATGGTTTCGAAAAGAAATAAATACAACCTTTGTTGAAGATGGCATTTATTTTTTACGCATTAAGGGAGACGACTTTTCCTATGTAAAGAAATGGATAAAAACCAGATAAAAATTAAAAACGATTTTTAATTTTCAATGCAGGATTTCCTCTGTAAATTCCGTTTTTATCAAGATTAGTTGAGGCAACTGAAGCTACTTGCAGAATGGCATTTTCTTCTACGATAACATTGCCGGTAACAATTGCTTTTGCTCCAATCCAAGAACCTTCTTTTAGAATTATTTTACCAATCATTAAATCAAAACTTGATTTTTTATAATTATGATTTCCGCAAAGCAATAAGGCACCTTGCGAAATACAAACATTATTTTCAATTATTACCGAATCTAAATTATCTATCCATACTTTTTCTCCAATCCAAACATGATTGCCAACTGTCAATTTCCAAGGATATTTTACGGAGACAAATGGTTTAATAATTACTCCTTTTCCAATTTTAGCACCGAATAATTTTAATAGAAAAATTTTAATTGCATTTATTGGAAAAAACGAGTTAAAGAATAAAGCATTTAAGAAATACCAAATAGTTTTTTTTAAAAATCCTGCCCCCGGATTATACCATGAATTCTCAAAATCGGCTAAACGCTGGCTGCCCGGCATGGTTTAATTAATTTTTTTAAAACGCATTTGAAGAACGCCCCAAAAAGCTTCTTTAAAAATTTTCGTGCTCATTTTTGAATAACCTTCTTCTCTGTCTTTAAAAACAATGGGCACTTCTTGAAGTTTGAACCCTTTTTTATAAGCATTGTATTTCATTTCAATTTGAAATGCATAACCCATAAAACGAATGTCATTTAAATTAATACTTTCAAGCACTTTACGTTTATAGCATTTAAAACCAGCTGTAGTATCTTTTATTGGAATCCATAAAATTAAACGTACATAAACCGAGGCAAAATAACTCATCATGATTCTACCCAGTGGCCAGTTTTTTACGCTTCCTCCATTACAATAACGTGAACCAATTGCTAAATCGCAACTTTTTTCACAAGCTTCGAGCAAACGAATTAAATCATCCGGGTTGTGAGAAAAATCACAATCCATTTCAAAAATATAATCGTATCCGCGTTTTATTGCCCACTTAAAACCATGAATATAAGCAGTTCCTAATCCCAACTTACCTTTACGTTCTTCAATAAACAATTGAGTTGAAAATTCTTTTTGAAGTTGTTTTACAATATCTGCTGTTCCATCAGGTGAGCCATCATCAACAATAAGAACATGAAAATTTCTGGGCAAAGCGAAAACATAACGAAGCATTTTCTCAACATTTTCTTTTTCATTGTAAGTTGGTATGATTACAAGATTTTGCGCCACTGAATGCGAATATACAATATAAATAGATTCAAAAAAAGACTAATCCTATCTATTGAAATAGTTTCTCGTATGTTATTTTTATGTAAAAAAATAAAAAAACCGAATTGATTTTATTAATCTTAATTTTGAAAATAGATTAAAGAATAGATATCCTTTTTTAAAAGAAAATACAGTAAAAGTTAATTAGAAAAAATTTATAATGATGGAAAAAATAAAGCAACATAAGTATTTGATTATTGCTTTATTCGCATTTCTTTTATCAATTAGTACAACAGATTATAATAATCTTAATCCTGATAAAATCATCCAATTTTCAGAAAAAGTATTGCATCAAAAGGAAAAAAAGGTAAAAGAGCAATTAATTCAATATGATGAATTTCTTAAAACTAAAAACCCGAAAGAACTATTTGAACTAAACGTTGAAAAGGATATTAATCTATTTAATGATGAAGGTATCGTTTATTTAATTTATCAGAACGACAGTTTATTGTATTGGTCTGATAATTCTCCATCAGTAGAAGAATATATGAAGGAGGTTTGCTTGGATAATGATGTTGCTAAATTGAAAAACGGTTATTATGAAATTATTAAAGAAAAGTCACGTACAAATAATTCTTATTCCATTTACGGGTTAATTCTCTTAAAACATCAATTTTCATATCAAAACACGTACTTAAAAAATACATTTTTTAAAGATTACCATTTACCTGATGATACTGAAATTTTAGAGAACATAGAAAATGGATCTGAAATATTAAGAAACTCTGAGGGCAAGACGCTACTTCATTTAAAGCTTAGCACTAAATCAATTGTATTATATAACATATTAAATTGGTTTAGTATTTTTTGTTATATCAGTTCATTTATTTTTTTATTCATCTCATTAAAAAAATATATCTGGCGAACTCATCTAAAAGTAATTTCTAAATTATTCAGTTTGGCATTAGTCATGCTAATCATTCGTTTAATATGTATGAAATTTAGATTTCCCGAATTTATATATAATACAGTTTTATATGATCCTTTAGTTTTTGGTGATGCAGATTCAATATGCTTTGGGTTCTTGGGGGATTTAATTATTCATTCAGTTTTAATATGTTGGTTTTCGATACAATTATTTAAAGAAGGTACTTTCTTTAAAACTGTGAAATTGCAAACAAAAATCATTTTCTTAAGTTTATTTTTTGTGGTCTTATTTCTTTATTTGTTATTCATTCAACAAATTGTTGCAAGTACAGTTTTAAATTCATCTATCACAACTCAAATTACACAGCTGTTTCAGTTAAACTTTATGAGTTGTCTAGTATACATTTCCATTGCGTTACTGTATGTTTCATTTTTCATTTTATCATTGTTGTTTGTGAAACAGTTTATCAATCTACAATTCAACAAGTTTAAAACAATACATTTGCTTTTCAGTTTTGTTTGTTTGTTATGTTTCATTTTTCTTCCACTACATCAATTAAATGATATAGTATGGTTGATTTCGTTCTTAATTTTTATCACTTATTTAAAGACAAAAACAGAAGAGATTTCATTTTTAAATGGAATCATCATTACGTTGTTTTTTTCAATAATTATTTCGTATCAATTTTATCATTTCAATACTATTAAGGAAAACATTCGTTTTAAATCAATCGCTGAAAAAATTGCCGAGAGAGAAGATGCTGTAGCGGAAAATTTATTTACAGATTTAAAAAAGAGTTTAATAAATGATAAAAAAATAATTGAACTTATTACTACTAAACCAATTCTTTCGGGGGAAATTGAAAAAAGAATAAGACAAATTTATTTGGGAGGTTATTGGGAAAGGTATCAAGTAAATTTTTCGGTGTTTGATAGTTTGTGCCGACCACTAATAGCTGTTTCAAACCCTTTGTTTGAGAATAATAGTTATTTCGATGAGCTCATAAAAAACAATGGAATAACAACCGCTTCGCAAGGATTTTATTTCATCAATAAACAAGGTGATGATATTAAATACATTGCTAAAATTGAATTGAACACAAAAAAATTAAATGAAGAAAAACCAACTTTAATCTATTTTGAATTTTCACCCCGAAACGGCAATCAACTCTCCGGGTTTCCCGAATTATTACTCGATGAAAGCAATTATGCGGGAAAAAACATAAATGAAATATCTTTTGCCATTTACAAAAATAACCAGTTATTAAACTATCAAGGAAAAATAAATTACCCAAAACAATTAAAAGTTATTCCTGCAATTTCAAGTCAATTTATAGAAAAAGTTGAGGGAGACATAAATCAGTTAATTTATTTCAGAGATAAAGAAATTGCTGTTGTTATCAGTAATGAAGAAAATAAGTTTAAAGATTGGTTTACTTCTAATTCTTATTTCTTTTTCATACTAAGTTTACTAGTTTGGTTTATCTATCTTTTAAAAGAATCGAAAATTTATAATGATTCCAATACAACTACATCTATTCGTTTAAGAATTCAGCTATTAATTGTTTCCATTGTATTGTTTTTTTTAGTAGCGCTAAGCACTGCTACTTTTATATTCATAGAAAATCAATTTAAAAATAAAAATACGGATGCCTTAGTTGACAAGTTGATACTTTCTGAAAATGCTTTTAAAACAATAATTAATGAGCAACAAAATTTAAATCCGGCAATGAAAGATTATATTGCATGGCAAATAAATAAATTAGCAAGTTTGCACTCAACCGATATTAATTTGTTTGATATTAAGGGAAATCTGTACGCTTCTTCTCAACCTCGACTATTTAATGAAGGAATCATCTCTAAAAAAATGAATCCTACAGCATTTAGGCAATTGAATGATGATAATTCAAAGCATGTTTTGATAAAAGATAATATAGGAAATATGAAATTCTATTCAGCATTTCAACCTATTCAAAACAATAATGGAAAATTAATGGCCTACATTAATCTGCCTTATTTTGCAAAACAAGTTGATCTGGAAAATGAATGGAATTTATACATTGTAGCCATTATAAATAGTTATGTTATTTTGTTTTCCTTAAGTATTGTTGCATCACTTTTAATATCAAATTTTATAACTCGACCATTACAAATTATTCAGGAAAAATTTAGTACAATCAAAATTGGCAAACATAACGACCCTATTATCTGGAATCGTAACGATGAAATTGGCAAGTTAGTTTTGGAATATAACAATATGATATTACAACTTGAAGAAAATGTTGTTCAATTGGCGAAATCTGAGCGTGAAGGCGCATGGAAAGAAATGGCAAAACAAGTAGCGCACGAAATTAAAAATCCGCTAACCCCTATGAAACTTAACATTCAACATTTAGAACGAAGTTTAAATGTTGAACCCGATGTATTAAGAGATCGTATTAAAAAATTATCAAAAATGTTGATTGAGCAAATTGATAGTTTAGCAATTATTGCAAATGAATTCAGCTCTTTCGCTAAAATGCCTACGCCTGAATTAAAAATGTATGTAATTCATGAACTTATTAAAGATTCAGTCAATTTATTTTCAGCAAATGATACTATTTCTGTTAACTTCATAAATCATGAAACTCAAGATTTAAAATCAAACATCGATAAAGATCAGTTCTGCAGAGTAATTTATAATTTATTAAAAAATGCCCAGCAAGCAATTCCTATAGAAAAAACCGGAATAGTTACAGTTGAATTAAAAAAGTTAAATGATGAAATAATCATTAGTATTACCGATAACGGAATCGGCATTACTGATGAATTAAAAGAGAAAATATTTTATCCAAATTTTTCTACTAAAACTGAAGGAATGGGATTAGGTTTAGCAATGGCAAAAAATATTATTCAATCATTTAATGGGAACATTTATTTTGAAACTCAATTACAAATAGGAACTACTTTTTATATTACTTTACCAATTGTTTCATAAAAATGATTTCTCATAAATTACTTTTCATAGTAAATCCTAAAGCCGGTAAAAAAAAGAAGTTAGATGTTCCTTACTTCATAAAAACTCATTTTAAAAGTAATTTTGAATTTGAAATCATTGTTTGGGAAAATAAAGATGATTTTGAAAAAATAAAGGAAACAATTTTTGCCAATAACTTCACCATGGCAATAGCAGTAGGTGGTGATGGAACTGTTAATCAGGTAGCCTCTGCAATTGTTAATACACCTGTTGCACTAGGTATTTTACCTATGGGTTCTGGAAATGGTTTGGCAAGAAGCTTAGGCATTTCCATGAATTTAAAAAAAGCTCTGCACTCCATTGCAACTGCACAGGTAAATACAATTGATTCGGGAACTATTAATGGAAAACATTTCTTTTGCACAGCAGGTGTTGGATTTGATGCTCATATTGGAAAATTATTTGCATCATCAACAAGCAGAGGATTAAAATCATATATTAAAATTATTTCTAAAGAATTTTTTAGTTATAAAACAAAAAATTACCAATTACAATTTAATAATCGTGAAATCATTGAACATGCTTTTTTAATAACATTTGCAAATGCAGGTCAGTATGGCAATGATTTTTACATTGCGCCACAGGCCGATTTAAGAGATGGAGAATTAACGATGTGTGTTTTGAAGCCCTTCCCTTTTTATAATTTATTTCCGATTTTACTAAGAGTTGTAAGTAGAAAAACGATAAGTTCAAAATATTTTCAGTACGTAAATGGTACAAATTTTAGGATTAAAACAGATGAAAAAATCATTTTCCATTTTGATGGAGAACCAGGAGATGAAATGAATGAGGTTGAAATTAAAATTATTCCACGTTCATTGAAAGTAGTTTATTGAAAATTTAGCACCGAATCGATTTGGTTATTTTTTTGCATTCATTCTAAATTTAGGATTATATAAAAAGTGTTTATCACTAAGCGTTTTTAAAAAAGAAATCAATTCAACTTTATCTGATGAAGAAAGATAAATACCATTTTTTAAAACAGGATGTACATTATCTGACTTATTGATTCCATTAGTATAATGATCAAGAACCTCTCTTAGTTTTTTTGCTCTTCCATCATGAAAATAAGGCGCTGAAAATTCAATGTTTCTTAAAGTAGGAATCTTAAATTTTAATGAGTCGGATGAGTTTTGGCTAATTTTCATTCTTCCAACATCTCTTAATACAGTATCAATGGAAAGACCAATGTTTTCAAATTTAAAATTTGTAAATAATGGTTCAGTATGGCAAACAGAACAATTTTTTTTAAACAAATCATATCCTTTTTGTTCCTGTATTGTAAATCGTACATTCTTCTCTTTCCTCATTACACTATCGTATTTTGATTCAGCTGAAACCAATTGCAACATAAATTGAGCTAATGCTTTAAGCATTCTTTTTGTATCAATTATTGAATCATTATAAGCAGCGTGAAATAATTTCTTGTATTTTTTTGAATTATTTAATTTGTGTATAACATGTTGTAAGGTTTCATTCATCTCTTTTTCATGAGTAATCGGATTGATTGGTTGAACCTCAAGATTATTTACGCCTCCATCCCACATGAAGTAAGGATTCCAAGCAAGATTAATGAGCGCTAGTGAGTTTCTATTTCCAATTTTCCCATCAATGCCATGACTAAGAGCATGATCAATATGTGTAAATGCAGTAAAAGAAAGGTGACAACTAGCACAAGAAATTGTACTATCAGCGGAGAGAATCGGATCATAAAACAAGTGTTTACCCAACTCGAATTTATTTTCGGTAAGTTGATTTAATTTGAAATTGTAATTTGGTTTTGGCCAGTTTTTTGGAATTTGAAAATCATTATTGTTAAATGATGTGCCTAACTGAAATGCAGTTAAACTTAAAAGAAGTAAAATTAATATTGTAATAAATGCACTTCTTTTCATTTAATTATTTTACTGCTTTTGAAGTTAATCAACTTCGAATAATTAGTTGCGATATAAAATGACTCCTTACATGGATGAAGGATAGTGTTTATTTCAGCTAAACGAATGGAGTAATCGCCATAAAACCAATTTGATAGTTCAATGTAACACTCAAGTAGTAAAATATCGTTTACAGCCAGTTTTAATTCAGGAAAAGGAACTGTTATTTTTCTAAAGCTTTCAAAAGGTTTTTGATAGCCTCCAATATGAAATTCAAATTTTTTAGTAAATAAACCATTGTGCTTAAATATCCCTTCCAGTTTTGCAGAAACATAACCCGTATTCCAAGCCCAATACATGCCTTTAATAGGATCTAAATCGCCATCTAAAGCACCCGATACATTTGTTAAACTATCAACTCCAATTAAAAATTCAAGTAAATTATAAGTAGAAGGTAAAATGTTTTTTACGTTTAAAATGAATGTGGTAGTATCATCAGCATCAATTAAAAAATTATTTTGATAACGCAATGAATCATTTAATGAATTATGTATTAAGTTTATGTTACTGAGATACATTTTAAAATTTGTTATTTTAATTGTATCATTTTGTTTCGTAACAAATTCCTTGTCATGAAGCACAAATTTTTCACCATTAAATACTGGGATGAGTTTTATTTTTAATTGAGATGCAGTATTTTCAAATTGTGAAAATGCAAAGGAGACATTGAGCAAAAAAAGTACAATAAATTTATTGTAAAGTTTACATTGCATGATTTTACAAAATAGGAATAAATTTTGAATTGCTAAAAAAACGCACGCACCTGCGCACCAACTATGTGAATGATTTTTGTGCCCGGAGATTTTCTGCCTTCGTAGTTAAAACTAATTTGCAAATAGGAATTTAAGTTTTGCTGATAGCTAGCATTCCAAGTCAGATTTTCTCCGGGTTTTAATGAATTAAGCATTTCAAAAGCAATAGGCGAATTGGTTTCAACGGAATAATTAATGATTAAATAATCCATGCGCATCGTAAAACTTCCTTTTGAAAGTTGATTCATTTTTAATTCCATTAAAAAATCATTGGTAAAGGAATTCAATACCTTTTATTATGTGGAGGGGGATTGTTAAACAAATCTTTATTAATCTCAAATAATTCCTGTTCCAATATAATTTTTTGTTCTAAAGAAATACTTATTCTAAGCAATTGTTTTTTCAAGTAATCTCGTCGTTCTGTAAAAAATTCAATCCAGAAATCAACTAAATAACAAAATTGATTATTGTAATTATCTATCATGTTATTAAAGTATTTCATTTCCATCATGCCATTCACTTTAAAAGTAGTATTAAAATCAAAAATAATATCACTTAGAATGGATCTTTTAAATGCAATTGCAATTGACTCATCAACTCCATGGTTATGATGTTCTAAAAATATATTTTCAATCACAACACTACTTTTTGATAATTTCTCATCCATTTCCAATTCTTTTTTATAAAAAATTGAGGCCTCTTCGTAGTATTCAAAATTAACTGCATTAAGCTTTTTTGAAACAATATTTTCTTTTTCTCTTTTAAGAGAAACAAATTCTTTACAAAGTCTATAAATATTTTTATTCATTTTTTTAATTATTAAGTTTTACAATTATTTTATTTACTATTTGTTCTGGAGTTAATTGATCTGTATTTATTACTAAATCATAATTTTTTAAATTATTAATATCAACTCCGTAAGTTTTAATAAAGCGAAAACACATTTCCTGATTTCGTTTATCAATATCGTCTTTTGTTATATCCTCATTAATTCTATTCGCAATATTTATTCTTTCAAATGCAATTGCATCAGAAACATTTAAATAAATATTTAAACTATTTTTTATAAAGTGAAATCCCAATCTGTAATCTATTATAATGTTGTCTTTCAAATTACAATTTTCGCTCATTTTAATATCAATCAATTTATCAACTTCAGGGTGTAGAGAACAATATTCCTGAAATTGATTGATATTCATATTATAGTTTTTTAATGCATATTCCCTTGTCCAATTACCGATTGAAATAAATTCAAAATCTAATTTTTGAGCAAGTATTTTTCCAACCGTGGATTTACCTGCACCTGCTTTGCCACTTAATGTTATTTTCATTTTTTTATTTTAATTTTAATTACCAATTATAAACACCACCTCTTTTAATAAATTTATCTCTATCCGGATGCGCCATTTCATAGGCTTTTTCAACTCCTATTTTTAAAATGGGATCACTATTAATAATGCTACCTGTACTATTTTCAAAAAATCTGCCAGCAGGATCTACCATGGCATAACTTCCCCTCATTTCTTCATTATTTTCTGGAACAAGTACATGTTTAGTTTTTTCATGATTGGATAAAAAGAAATTAAATTCCTCTTTGGTTATTTTAAGTTCATCAATGTGTTTGTCATTTTCTCCTTTAATTGGAAGAACCTGAAATACTTTCCATCTGTTAGTGCCTGATACTTTAATAAACTCAGAGAGGTTTTCGGTGTAATTGTATTTATTTACAACAGTATTGATTTTAAGTTTGAAACCTAAACTTGTAATTAAGTTAACGAGATTTAAATAATACGTTTCATTTAATGGTTTAGTGCCTGCAATGGCTCTACCCATTTTTATATTTGTATCCTCATTTAAGCTATCTATACTCAATCCAACCCAATCTAAATAAGGTCGTAATTCAGTAAGAAATTTTTCATTTAAGCGAGTTCCATTACTAACTATACCTGTATTCATGCCAAGTTGTTTTGCCCGGATAAGTAAATCAGGTAACCACGGACATAAAGTAGGCTCTCCACCAACAAAAGTAATTTTGTCGAAGTGTTCCGAGAGTAGATTTACTAATTTAAGGCTATCTTCTTTTGGCAGATGACCTTTTGGTAAAATTGTTTTTTTAACTTCCTGAAAAGTTGCAAAACAAAATTTGCAGCGCATGTTGCACGGTTCCCACAAATGGTAATTAACCGTTGGAATTGATTGTTTTTTCATGTTCATTGTTTTAAGTTTATCCGGTAAGGATGAACAATGACATGATTAAAAAAACAGTTTTCCTATATTGAATTGAGATGAGTTAAATCATCATTACTTAATTTTTTTTGATGAAACAATTGGTCTCTTTTTAAAATGTAATCTTCCATTAGATCACGATATATTAAATGCTTATCCGAAATTTTAAAACTGACATACCAAAATTTCTGGGCATTTTCTTTTAACAATTTAAGCCCATTTAGAATCTCTCCTTTTTTTGTTAAAAGATGACCTTTCCACAAATTCAAATAAGGATCGGTTGGAATATAGTTAAGTGCTTTATCAATATATTCTTCAGCTTTTTTATAAAGCACTTTTATTTGTTCATAATTTAAATCATCTTTTTTAATTAAATCGGAAATGTATTTAAGATCTTTATAGTATACTTTTGCCATAGTACAAATTGCAGATACATTTTCAGGCTCATTTTTTAAAACAGCAACTAATATCTCAATAGCCTTTTCGAATTCATTTTTTTGAAAAGCAGTATCCGCTTCTTTTATTTTATTGATTTCTAAAAAATTTGGATTTACAATATGTTCGTTTGGATCGATTAGTAATACAGGGTCTGCTTTTAAATGTTGTTTCAATAAGGTATCATTTTCTATAATATTAATAAGATCATTAACCTTATTAATTTCATAAAAGCCGGATTGAATTATATGTATTAATTCAAAATAATTTACTTTTCTAACACCATCATTTAAATTACCTATCCATTCATGAGATGTAGAAACAACCCATTTTTTATAATTGGTTTGGAGTTGCGCATATTTATAACCATCTTTTTCAATACAAAATCCAGGATTTTCTTTTAAATAATTTTCTGCTTTTAATAATTGTTCAGCAGCATCCTCATCTTTGTAGTCTTTTTCAGATTGAATAACTTCGGTTTGAAGTGAGATTCGATTTCTTTTAAATTGAACAAGGATTTGTGCAGTTTCATCTTGAATGTATAGATCAATATCCCCTTTAGGTAAATGTTTTTCATTAGGTTTTCCTGATAATTCAGCGTCAGAAATAGATTTTACCCACCCTTTTTGGCGACAAATTTTAACCAATTCATTTTCCATATTATTAGATGCTAAATTGATTTTAGATTTAAGTTTCTTCAAATGTTCGAATTCATTTTTTTCATTGTCTTTCAGTTTATTTATCATTTTAATTTTATTTAAAATAGCATTTTCATGCTCAAAAACTAAATCCGACATGGTATAAAATACATCACTTGAATTATGAAAAATTGAAAAATAAAGATACTGATCTCCAAATTTTATAAATGGGTATACTTCTGTCTTAAGATTTAAAGAATTGCGATCAAAGTATTTTTTAATGTTCTCATAAACTAATAAGGAAAATGTTTCTTTATTAAATAATTTTATAAGCGTCTCTTCTTTTAATTTATTAATAAAAATTTCTTTATGTATTATTTTTAAAGCCGATAGTTTATTAGCTAATATCATTAAACAATCTTTCCAGCTTTCATTTAAATTATATTTTAAATCACTAATAAATATATCAGTTGCAACACAATAAATAAATGTATCATTATCCGAAAGCTGATTTATTTTTGTTTTTTCAAGATAAATATATTCTTCAGCTTTTTGTTTATAAAATTGCTTGGTCATATTTAGTCGCTTTTGCCCAAGCATATATTCATAATTTTCCTCTGGAGAATGAAGAAATTTTTCTTCTTCTTTTAAATTAATTTCCTCAGTTCTTACATAAACATCTATAACCTTTTGATTATACCAAACCCATTCTAGAATATAATCCAATACTTCTAGAATTAAGTTAATTTCCTCACTTGAATCTTTATTCCCTTCTACTATATCTTTTTGTGGGTTAGTATTATAAATTAAATAATATTCTAAAATGACATCAACACTTCTTGATAAACGGGGTAGGAAGTATAAGGGAATTTTATTATATAGTTTATCTTTTTCATTTAAAGCAATTGAAAGCGCTGAAATAAAAGTAGAGGGACTGAAACATTTTACTTTTTTCAATGATCTTTCGCATTTATCCCAATACTCTTTTTCTTTAAGATTAATAGCATTCCAAATTTTTAAATGTTGCGAAAAGCTCTCAAAATTTTTTTCATTCCAAAAATTGATTCTTTCATCATTAAGAAATTGTTTATTTTTTCTTACAGCTTTGACATAAGTTTCCGTAAAATTTTCAATCAAGAATACTTCAATGTTTTTAAACTTATATAACTTATTATTACCTGTTAGTTTAAAATAAGCTTTTAACGATGAATTGGATATTTCGGATCTAAACCAACTGTTTTCATTAAGAAAAGCATTCAAATCTTTCTTATTAAACTTATTTAATTCAAGAAAAGCTTTATCAAAAAGGTGTAATCTGAAATGTCTTTTTAGACTTTCAATGATTTGTTTTTCAGATGGTGAATTGAACATAACTGTTACGTTTTAAATTTTTCCAATGAGGAATAACAATAACAATTATTTCACAAACATAAAATCAAATTTTGAAAAAACAAAAAAATCAGAAAAATTTTATAAAATAAATTCAAATGATTTTATTTCTCAAAATTGAAAAAACTTATTCAACCTAAAAGATGACTTAAAAATATTAATTTAGTACTTACAAATTTTAAAAAAATGAATTTATAAAATAGTATTGATTGATAATATTAGCGTTTGCTAAACATCCTGTCTTGTAAATCGACCAAAAATTTAAGGAAACAGGGAAGTTAAAGTAAATCGCTTGCGCCACGGCGTGAGCGTTGCTTTGTTTCCGGGTTCTTGGTCGAACCTACAAGACAAATTATAGCAACTGTCTCACGCTAATTTTATTTAAATGCTTCAGAGAGACAGTGTGGCGCAAAATAAATAACAATGAAAAAAGTTTTATTAAGTGTTGTGGCATTGTTTGTTATAAAAACAAACACAAATGCACAGGTTTTTAGTATTGGTAATGGTGCAACTGATATTGATGGAAATTATTACCCATCAATTATCATTAATGGAAAAGAATGGACAGAAACCAATTTAAATGTAAATCATTTTAACAATGGTAATTCCATTCCAAATGTACAGGTAAATGCTGATTGGTTAGCATTAACAAGCGCTGCATATTCCTATTACAACAATGATTCTGCAACATACGCACAGTACTATGGTAAATTATATAATTTTTATGCTGTAAATGATTCTAGAAAAATATGTCCGGTTGGCTGGAATGTTTCATCGGATCAGGACTGGAAAGATGTAGAAATGTATTTAGGAATGACTCAGGCTCAGGCAGATAATACAAGTTGGAGAGGCACAACAGAGGGAACAAAATTAAAATCAACGATTGGATGGAATAGCAATGGAAATGGAACTAATGTTAGTGGAATGAATTGTTTTCCCGGAGGACGAAGAAATCCAAATGGTAACTTTTCTGATCTTGGAAACGAAGCTGCTTTTTGGACTTCAACCGGCCAAGGTAGTTTGCCATTTCTAAATGGATACGATAGAAGAATAATGTCGATTTATGAAAAAGTATACAGATTGGGAGAAAGTGTAAAAGGTGGATTCTATGTAAGATGCGTTAAATCAGGAACTGTAAATTTAAATGAATTACCATCACAAGGCATTGAAATTTATCCAAATCCAAGTTCAGAAAAACTTAAAGTAAAATTTACTGAATCACTGAATAAAAAAAACATCTTAATAACAACTTCGCATGGTCAAGTAATTTATTCAGGAAAAATTGAGAGAAATGATACTGAAATAAATGTGGCAGATTGGCAAACAGGTATTTATTTGATATACTTCGATGGTGTTTTAACTCATAAATTTTTAAAACAGTAGTTCATAAAAAAAACAGAATTGCTAAAAAAATGCACGAACCTGCGCACCACCAATGTGAATGATTTTTGTGCCCGGAGATTTTCTGCCTTCGTAGTTAAAACTAATTTGCAAATACGAATTTAAGTTTTGCTGATAGCTGGCATTCCAAGTCAGATTTTCTCCGGGTTTTAATGAGTTCAGCATTTCAAAAGCAATAGGAGAATTGGTTTCACCTGAATAATTAATGATTAAATAATCCATTCGCATCGTAAAACTTCCTTTTGAAAGTTGATTCATTTTTAATTCCATTAAAAAATCATTGGTAAATGACTGCTGATTGCCAAACTCTGCAGCATTTGTTTTTTCTAATCGTTTATAACCTGCAGAAGCACGAAAAGTAGTATTGGGCTGATAAGTAAGTTTCGGCTCAAACTCAAACGTTTGAATGGAATAATTTCTGTTTGCAAAAAATTGCGCAAAGGATTGTTTTATGCCTAGAATCGTTGAAGTAAAAAAACCAATGCTTTTAGTGAAATTAATTCGTGTGCGTAATTCGTGTTGCTTATTCAATCGGCTTTCCGGCCCGTTTGTTACAACTTGTTTGCTTTGATTATCCTGATAGGTATAATCAAATCCACCAACTGCTGAACTCTGATTGAAGAATAAAGATTGCCTGAACAAGGCATTACTACTTATTAAAACGGTGTCGTTTATTTGTGCAGTTATCGGATTAAAAAAAGAATTATTATCCATATCCATAAACTTGGTATCTGTTCGGTAAACAGTTTGAGTAGCGCATCTGGCAACAAACTTCATCAACTTACCTGAATCTGTTTTTTTAAACACTGCCGGACGAAGATTTAAACTTCCGCTAAACTGATGGTGTTCTGTTTTAATGTAATTATTACTTGGCGTATAAATTTTGATGTAGGATGCCTGATCGGCATACAATGCAATCTCAAATTCGTTCAACTCTTTTATTCCGTTGCCGTTATAATCATTCCAGTAATACTGTCCCTGCCCAGTTGCAACTTGTACATAGGCATATTCTCTGCGTTGTTCCAATCCAAAACCTAATTCATAAAAAACAGATCCTTGAATAAATCCTTTCCATAAACGTGGAGAATATTCAACTCGTCCAAGTAGGGTGTTATCGGGTTTAATGTTTATTAAAAGTGTATCTAAAATTTGTAACTCACGATAGGTAACATTCAAACGAACCTGATGGTTTTTGATGCTGTTGAAGTCAGCATTAAATCCAATGTTCTGGGCATAGGCAACTGCTTTAAATAAATTGGAACTTATCTTTTTATCTGTTCGTTCTCTGTAAAAAAACTTAAAATTATTTCCACTCGTATCTGCTTTACTTATGTTTCCTTCCCTTTCCCAAAAGACATAACTATTAGCAAGTAATGAATCGTTTTTAAATTTGAATTGATTCATTTCTAATTCATCAATGTAACCAAGCGCAATTTTACCCATCACTTTTCGGATGTTTGATTTATGACGGTAGAAGACGGTATTCAGATTGTTTTTAAAATTACTTGTGCTTAAAAGTGATGGCGTAAATAATAGATTAAATTTTTTATAATTCAATGAAGTCGTTAATTGGTGTTTAATGCCTTGATAAAAATTTTGTTCTGTAAATGTACTTAAGCTGTAATTGCTTTTCACTTTTGAGTTTAAATCAATGCCTAAATGAGCTGTTGCAATGTGCTGAATATTTTTAATGGAATCATTCGTTCTGTTCCAGTCTCTATTAAATTCAATAGCTCTGAATCGTTCAATCATGGAAAAATTTTTATCTACCAATTCATAACTCGCTGCACTTGTAATTACTTTTTTTGTTACACTATCTGATTTGTTGATTAAAAATTTTTTATCAAAATTGAGTTTCAATCCGTAACCTTTATCATCGTTGTTATTGAAATCAGAGAAGGTATTCAAATCATTATTGGTAAACGAACCTTCCCATGAGAGATTGGCATTTTTTTCAAAACGATATTTCCCATTCACAATAGCCATTTGTTTTTTCTTTGGCGTAACTAATAACACAACAGCTTCATAATTGCCTTGTTTGATTCCATTCAAAGGTTCAATCCACTGATACACTTTTCCGTTGGCAGTACTTTGAATTTGTTTGTAGTTTCCATTGCCTTCGCCAACGTAACTAAATCGTACACGATATGCAGTATCGGGGTTAGTAGAATAAACATAAATTTTATACGTTCCGTTTGTTGTAATCGTATCTTGTTTTTTATAAAAAACTTCAGTGGTATTAAAATCAGATTTAACAGCGCCATCGCTGATTGCTAATTGAAGTGTATCACCAATATTGCTTAATAAATTCTTCTGGGCATCGCTTAATTCCTGTTGAAATGGTTTGTTTTTATTGTCTTGTTCACCAAACAAATGAAATCCCAATTGTAAATTTTTGTTTTCAAACTCTTCGCCAACATAATACAGCGAACGATTGTAATTGCGTTCGGAGTATTGAAACTCTGCAACAATACGCTTGTCTTTAGTGATGAGTTGTTTGGCGGTAAACGTAAGTTCGGATGTATTGTAATCAATGATGTAATCATTCTCCTGACCGCGCTGTAAAAGCTTTCCATCAATGTATATTTTTTCTGTTCCTGAAAGAACAATAATGAATAATTCATTATCAGCGCCTTTCAACCGGTACGGACCTTGATTGTTTTCAATTCCGTTAAACGAGTTTCTGGCAAATTTCCCTCTTGATACAGCACCCGAAACTTTTGAAGTTAATTTACCTTTATTGGGTTGCAAGGGATTGAAATCAGTTACATTTTCCAACATCAAACCTTGCGCGCGTTTATAAAAATTCATGAAATAACTTGTAGGCCGATTTAATTGAAAATCACCCATGGTAAGTTTACTTTGCTTATCATTGAGTTGTATAAATACCTTATCAAATTCTTGTAATTGCTGCGTGTTTCCATCCGGTTGAATAGGAATGTTGTTATCCGTTGCAGCCAAAACAATGTTGATGTTTTCATTCAACTTTCCTGAAACTTGAAGGTTCATGGACGAATTAACAACTACATCCTGATTATTCCCAAAACTAATACCACGAGAAATACTTCCG
>Ga0172373_10000573_pt1 | contig 60048 bp, 51 predicted proteins | sample Lak10m_2_FD_114546 | JGI IMG/M metagenome (GOLD analysis project Ga0172373, IMG submission 114546) | Freshwater microbial communities from Kabuno Bay, South-Kivu, Congo - kab_092012_10m | ecosystem: Environmental > Aquatic > Freshwater > Lake | place: Democratic Republic of the Congo... | reverse complement strand
CTGCCGTTGGCAAAAACAGGCTGATTTTTTGTCAGTTTTTGCGTTTTTGAAGGCGCATAGCCGGTGCTACGTAACTGAAAAAAGGTGAAAAATGGCGAAAAATGAGCCGTTTTTGACTCGGCAAGAGATTCCTGAACAAACTCTTAGGTGTTACTGCCAAATCGGAGGGCGAAGGTAAGCCATTTAGCTGAAATTATCTTTATTCTACAGGGATTTTAGGAAGTGGAAACCACGTTTTACAAAGCCCTGACGTTCATAGAAGGTGTGGGCCTTTTCGTTGGTCAGCCAGGCATCCAGCATAATTGTAACGCAGCCCTCTGTACGGGCCAGCTGTGTAACAAATTCACTCAGTACAGTTCCGATTCCTCTTGATCGGTACGCCTCGTCCACCACTACATTATCCATTTCGAGGTACTTTCCGCTGTAAAACTTGGTAGTCACCCAGATACCCGATAATCCGACGCTCTGGTCTCCGTCATACACCACTGCCATACGGTAACCATGTGCGATCATGTCATCCAGACACGTACTGACGTACTCCCCGGTGAGTGAGGCATTCAGTTGTCTGAGCAGCGGCAAAAGACGCATCATTTCTTCTTTGGTTTCAATAATTTTGCAGGTGTATTGCATTACATTTGTGTTCATGATACCCTTGAGAATTACACTCCTTCTGATGTTGCCCGGAATCTTGTCAGCCCAGAAACTCAACAAGTACTGGATTGAGTTGACAGACAAGGACAACTCCCCCTTTTCTGTGAACCGGCCCGCCGAATTTCTGTCGCTCCAGGCCATAGAACGCCGCGAAAACGCCCGTATTGCCGTGGATGAGTCCGATTTGCCCGTCAATCCCCCGTATGTAAAGGCTATCGAGGCTGTCGGAGTCCGTATTCACGGCACCTCGCGCTGGCTGAATGCTGTGAGTGTGATCGCCGATTCTGCTACGGCAACCAGTCTTCAAAAACTGCCTTTCGTCAAAAAGGTTCAATATCTGGGGCCTCATCTTAAAACAAGGAATCAGTTGAACCAGCCTGCAAAAAAACGCGGGCCCGGGCAGGAGTATCCCAGGCCGGGAGGCGATGAAAATCCGTGGGGGTACGCCACCCTGCAAAACAGCCTGCTCGGCGTTCCGGCCCTGCATGCAGCTGGTTTCAGGGGAAGCAGTATTCGTATTGCTGTGATGGACGGCGGGTTCACCGGAGTTGACACGCTGCCTTTTTTCGACAGCCTGGCGCTGCATGGCCGGCTTGTGGTCGGCAGAGATTTTGTGGAGCTGGATACGAGTCTGTTTGAAAGTGCACAGCATGGCACCTCCGTGCTTTCGGTCATGGCTGCCTGCCTGCCCGGATACTTCACTGGTACGGCACCTGAAGCCACCTATTATTTACTTAAAACAGAAGATACCGGCGGTGAGTTCCCCATAGAAGAGGCAAACTGGGTGGCGGGTGCTGAATGGGCCGACAGTGCCGGGGTACATATAATCAATGCATCGCTTGGTTATACGGCCTTTAATGATCCGCTGCTCGGTCATTTTTACGCTGAACTCGATGGAAAAACAGCAATTGGCTCAAAAGGGGCTGCCATGGCAGCTTCCAAAGGGATTATTGTGTGTAACAGCGCCGGAAATGAAGGTGACGGAGCCTGGCGTCACACGGGCGTACCCGCGGATGCGCGCGGGATCATCGCTGTAGGTGCCATGGATGACTCGGGCAACAGGGCATCCTTCAGCTCGGTGGGGCCCACCGCCGACGGACGTATCAAACCGGATCTGATAGCACCGGGCGACATGGTTGTGGTGGCTGGCGAAAAGGGGATTGATCTGGGACTCTCCAGCGGCACTTCCCTGGCCTCCCCCATGCTGGCGGGAAGCATAGCAGCACTCTGGAGTGCATTCCCTGAAAAAACAGCAAGAGAAATAACAGACGCTGTATTTGCGGCTTCCGACCAGGTTCTCCAGCCCGATAACGAACGCGGATACGGTCTGCCGGATATGACCCGGGCCTGGCTCAGGCTAGGCGGATTCACCGAACAGGATGTGCCCTGCGCTTTTGACAGAACAAGTGGCAAACTGGCCGTCCTGCTGAACTTCCAGCCAACCGGCGAGCTGAAAGTGGAACTTCGCAGCCAGACGGATCAGGTTGTCCGTGATTATTCAGTCAGCTGCAACAGTGAACAGTTACCCACCCTGACGCTCGGAAACCTGTCTCGCCTGCCAACAGGCCTTTATCACCTGATACTGAGCAACGGCTCCGAACAGATTCGCTGCTCTTTCGCAGCCACCCCTTGATTTAATTTCGGTTGCAGATTCGGAATGTTTCATATTTTCACCCTGAAAAAGAATTCTGCACTTGTAGTTTCCGACAAGGCAGTACAACATGCTGATTTTATGAAACACCTGACCCTCGTACTTTTCCTGTTTACCGCATGGCACCTGTCTGCTCAAACGCCTGCCACCCAGACAATTCGCGGCATTGTGCAAGACAAACTCACCGGACAATCGCTCCCGGGGGCGACCTTAACGATTCCTGATACAAAAATCGGCGCAGTAAGTGACGAAAACGGCGCATTTGTACTGAAAGACATTCCGATTGGCCGAACTGGTATTCGATGCCAGCTCATTGGTTATGAACCCTACTCGCTGGACGGGATTATCCTGACCTCTACCCGGGAGGTATTTCTGGAAATCAGTCTGAATGCGGGCTCCATCAAGGGCGAAGAAGTCGTGGTAAGTGCCGCCAAAAATGCGTTCGAGGCTGTCAACCCGCTCTCAGTAGTCAGTACGCGCTCTTTTGTGGCAGAGGAAACCGACCGTATCCCGGCCGGCATCAACGATCCCGGGCGTGTGGCGCTGTCATTTCCCGGCGTGAAACAGGGTCCGGATGAAACGGAAAATACCATTATCGTGCGCGGGAACTCGCCCGTGGGCATACTCTGGCGTGTGGAAGGCATTGATATGCCCAATCCGAACCACTTTGCCCTGATCGGATCGTCCGTGGGAGGCGTCAACGTGTTCAGTGCACAACTGCTGGCCCGGTCCGATTTTTCATCCGGCGGAATGGCTGCCGAGTACGGCAATGCCATCTCGGGCGCTTTTGACATACATTTCAGACAGGGAAACTTTGAAAAACGGGAACACAGAGTAAGAATCGGACTCATCGGACTGGATTTCGCAACGGAAGGTCCGCTGAAGAAAGGTGCCTCCTCTTACGTACTCAACTACCGCTACTCCACCCTCGGCCTGCTCAGCAAATTCGGATTCTATCTGGTCGGAGAAAGAACCACCAACGATTTTCAGGATCTTTCCTTCAATCTGTCCTTCAAAACCAGAAACCCGAAACTTAAGGCTACCGTATTCGGCATCGGCGGACTCAGTCTGGAAGAGTATTTGCCTGTGAACAGCGCGGCCGACCGCGACCCGAAAGTTTTCAACAACCGCGAGTTCCAGCACAAACCCGCCAAAATGGGCGCAATGGGCACCACGCTAACATACCTGCCCGATTCAAGGTCGTACATCAAGGCGGTGGTAGCCCTCATCGGTTCGGAAATCCGCCGCGAAAACGACACGCTGGATGCCTCCAACAACCATTTCCGGTACCACACCGAGCAATTCACCGACAGACGACTGTCCGCATCCCTTACCTATAATATACGTTTCAACGATAAAATCGGATTCAAAACCGGGATGATTGGACATCAGGTATTTTTTGACTTTACCCGCGACGTCATCCAGCTCCGAAGCATCAATAATATCAGCAACATCGAAAGAGGCGGCTCCGTGCGTGGTGATGGCAACACACAGATACTTCAGCAGTATGCACAGGGTATCTTCAAGCTGACTCCCCGGCTTACCGCCAATGTCGGCTACCACTTCCTGCAACTGAACGTAAACAAAAGTCGTTCGCTGGAGCCCCGGGCATCCCTGCAGTATGCCGTTGCCAGCAACCAGCGGATCAGTCTGGCCTACGGACTCCACGGCCAGACCCTGCCGCTGATGACCTACTTCTTCCGCGACAGTACAGGTTCGTTCGTCAACCGCGACCTGAAACTGCTTAAAACCGACCATCTGGTACTGGCCTACCATATCTTCACGGGAAGCCGGATGAAAATCAGTTTTGAAACCTATGCCCAGAAAATCCGGAATGTACCGGTAATACCCGATCCGGAAAATAACTACTGGATGCTGAACAATACGAACGGATACCCAATTTTCAGGGTAGTGAGCGAGGGCCGCGGACTCAATTACGGGCTAGATGTGGCGGTCGAGAAAATGTTCACCAAATCCTATTATGTGCTGGTGACAGGCTCGCTGCTGGGTGCGAAATTCCAGCCATACAACGGAAAAACATACAATTCAAGGTGGGCGTCCGGATTCACCAGCTCCCTGACAGCCGGAAAAGAATTCAACTTCAGAAAAGGCCGCGTACTGCAAATCGGGGGGCGCTTTCTGTGGAGCGGCAATGCGCCCTACACACCCTATGATCCGGTACAATCACAAATAAAAGGGACTTATGTGGCAAGCGATGCCATCAATTCGGCCCGAATACCCAACTACTTCCGTCTTGATACCCGGGTGCAATACAGATACAATGCACCCCGTCTGGCAGGAAGTATCAGTCTCGATATTCAAAATGTTTTGAACAGAATCAATGCAACAGGTGTTGGTTATGATGCCGACACAAATACTACTTACATCCAGTACCGGGGTGGCGGCTTCGTACCCGTACTGGCATTTCAATTCGACTTCTGAATAAAACACACAAAATGTCTGTTTCTGAAAAACTGCGCGCACTTTTTGAATCCAAATCAAAGGCAAATCTCGAAGCCGGTCAGGCTTTTCTAAGTGAAAATGCACTCCGAACCGGGGTTGTAAGCCTGGAAAGCGGCCTCCAATACGAAATACTGCAGGCTGGCGACGGGCCGAAGCCGGGTCCCGCACAGGTGGTAAAATGTCGCTATCACGGTACCCTCATAGATGGCAGGGTGTTCGACAGTTCGGTACAGCGCGGACAGCCAGCTTCATTCCCACTCAACCGCGTTATCCCGGGATGGACAGAAGCACTGCAAATCATGGGCGTGGGCAGCAAGTGGAAATTGTTCCTGCCGCCGCATTTGGCTTACGGCGACAGGCAGGTAAGTGCCGAAATCGGCCCGAACAGTACACTCGTCTTCGAGGTAGAGTTGCTGGGGATTGGATAGTCCTGCGCCCGACCCGCAACCCGGGATTCGCCAATATACTGTATTTTTAATTTGCAATAATGCAGATATTTCAGTACCTTTGATAAAAATACCGGTAAAATGACCATTGAACGCAATTCTGACACCTTGACAATAAAACTGTCAGCAAAAGTAAACGTCGAAGAAATTCAGCGATTCCTTAACTTCCTTCGTTTCAAGGAAATAGTTTCCAAAAGTAAAGCCTCACAGGAAGATGCTGATTTGATAGCCAGGGAAGTCAATGAAGGATGGTGGGAAAAGAATAAAAATTATTTCTTACCCGAAGAATGAAGCTGGTAGTCGACAGTAATATTGTTTTCAGTGCCATGCTAAACCCTGAAAGCAATGCGGGAGATATTATCCTCAATTCTCAGGACTCATTCACTTTCTACTCCTGCGAGTACCTACTGACAGAAATCAGCGAACACAAAGACAAGATTATTCTAACTTCAGGTTATACTGAAAGTGAATATGATCAAATGATGCACCTGATTTTCAAACGTATCAATCTTGTTCAGGAAAGGCTTGTCCCCTTCGAATTCTGGACGAAGGCGGCTGATTTCGTAAGAGACATTGACATGAATGACATTGCCTTTGTTGCAATGAGTCTGTTTCTGGGTGCGAAACTTTGGACAGGAGACAAAGTTCTTTCTTCAGGATTAGCGCGAAAAGGCTTCACCAATGTGATAAGTACCCAAAAAATAACTGAATTCCGTTTAGGCTACTGATATGTAGCAAGCCGAAATCGGCCCGAACAGTACACTCGTCTTCGAGGTGGAGTTGCTGGGGATTGGATAGTTTTTTTTCAGCTACCATACTTTAAACAGCCTGGTCATCGTTTAGTAGTTATTATCCCCGCAAAACACCTAAATACTCTGAACAGAATCTCGAACTATGGCAAGCGCAAACTACAAGATCCTGCTGGTGGAGGACGACCAGAATTTTGGTGATGTTCTTCGCTCCTATCTCGAAATGCACGACTACGATGTCACACTGGCTACCGACGGGGTGGCTGGCCTCGAAGCCTTCAGGAAAGGAACTTTCGACCTGTGTGTTTTCGATGTAATGATGCCCAGAAAAGACGGCTTCACGCTCGCCAAAGATGTTCGTGAGCGCAACAAGGAAGTACCAATCATCTTCCTCACGGCTAAAACCATGAAAGATGATGTACTTCAGGGTTTCAAAATCGGAGCCGACGACTACATCTCAAAGCCTTTCAACTCCGAAGAGCTGCTCCTGCGCATTCAGGCGGTGCTGAAACGCGCCAACAAGTCGCCAGACCCGCGCGACGAACAGCGCGAGTATATCATCGGACTGTATCACTTCAACTATCCGCTGCGTATTCTCACTTTTAACGGAGAAACATCGGGCGAAAAACAGTGGAAGCTGAGCCCGAAGGAAGCGGAACTGCTGAAGATGTTCTGCAAGTATATCAATGATGTTACTCCGCGATCGGAGGCACTTACCAAGATATGGAATGAGGATACCTACTTCACTGCCCGTTCCATGGATGTGTTCGTTACCAAACTGCGGAAGTACCTCGCGCTCGACAGCAATATCGAGATAGTCAATATCCACGGAAACGGATTCCAGTTGCTGGTCAGGGAATCTGCCAGCGTGGTCGGGTAACAGGAGTGCTTCAAATTCGTTCAACAGCGCAGGGTTTATTATTTTTGTGCCTCTGAACGAACTGATTATGTCATTCCTGCAACGTATCTTCCAGAAATACACCGGCTTTCTGCGCAGTCTCAAGGCCGTCTATGTGATGAATAACCTGCTCAACGCAGGCAAATTGCTGCAGAACCGCTCGCTTTACAAACACTTCGGTGTGTCAAAAAGTGTGTTCAGTCCAATAGGATTCAGCGACTTCAAACATAACCCGCACTCAGACGAGGCGCCCTGGCTCGACAGGCCGGAGCGCCTCGCTCTTTTGGAATCCAATACGGAATTTCAGTCGTTTTCTCCTGAACTTCAGACTGAAATAAGGCGGTTCGAACGGGAAGGTTACATGATTCTCCGCCAGTTTTTCCACTCCGATGATACCAGTCGGCTGAACGAGACTGTGGACGAAATGCTGGCGAGCGGAAAGGCCGGATACAATTTCACCGGAAGAAAGATATTCAACCTGTGGGAAACCAGCGAACTGGCCCGCGACCGTTTCTTCAGAAATCCCGAAATGACCCGGCTCCTTTCGTTTTTGCTTGGCCGAAAGGTTATCCCTTTCCAGTCGCTCAATTTCACCCGCGGGAGCGAACAGCGGGCCCACTCCGACGCCATTCACATGACCACACAACCCCAGGGCTTCCTGATTGCAACCTGGATTGCACTCGAGGATATTGATGAAGGATCGGGTCCGCTGGCATATTATCCTGGTAGTCACCGGCTCCCCTTTGTTTCAACCGGCGACTACGATTCGGGAAATGGTCGTTTTACCATCGGCAATGACAGCAACCGCCACTATGAGTACCGGATTGAAGAGATCATTGCTGAAAAGGGCCTTGAAAAGCGCGTTTTTCTGGCAAAAAGAGGCGATGTACTGATCTGGCACTCCAATCTCCTGCACGCAGGCACGCGCATCACGCGCGAGGGCGCAACAAGACGTAGTATGGTGTGTCACTATTATGCCGAAAATGCCATCTGCTACCATGAAATGTCACAGCGACCAGCCATACTGCCGGTTTGAAAAAACTCTAACCACTTACAGCACCGTTCTCCACCTCAAAAATTCGAAAATCACCCGGAAACTCCCCGATTACAGCTTCAATTCTGTTCCGCTGTGTGTCGGTAATAAACACCTGTCCGAAATCTCGTTCGAGCAGCAAGCCGACCAGGTGCCTGACGCGCGTTTCGTCGAGTTTGTCAAAAATATCATCGAGCAGGAGAATGGGGGCCGTGCCGGTGCTTTGCCGAAGGGCCTCGTACTGGGCCAGGCGCAAGGCCAGCAGGAATGACTTCAGTTGTCCCTGCGAGGCAAACTTCTTAACAGGAAGATCATTCATGAACAGCCGCAAGTCGTCCTTGTGGACACCCGCGGTGGTTCGTTGCAGTATTCTGTCTTTTTCCAGGTTGTCGGTGAGCAGGCTCTCCATGGAGTTTTCTTCCAGATCGGACTGGTAGGATACGTTCACACGCTCTCTGCTGCCGGATATGGCAGCGTAAAAATCGGAGAAAAGCGGAATCAGGGTGGCTTCAAAAGTTTTTCTGTGTGAAAACACCACTGCGGCAGGTCCGGGCATCTGCCGGTCAATACTTTCGAGCAGGGCAGCATCAAACCGGTGATGTTCAGCGAAAGATTTCAGCAGGGCATTTCTTTGGCGGAGCAGCGCATTGTAAGTCATCAGGCTGCCCAGATAGATTGCCGAGTTCTGGGAAAGGGTGGAATCAATAAACCGGCGGCGATCCTCGCTGCCTTCCTGAACGAGCGCCACATCATCGGGGGCAATCATGACAACCGGGAAACGGCCGATATGATCCGAGAGCCGCTCCAGCGCGTTGCCGTTTCGTTCAAATTCCTTGGATTGTCCGGCCAGAAATTTGGCCACAATTTTTTCCTGATCACCCGATTGACGTTCAAAATGACCTTCAATGCGATAAAATGATGCTTCATGCCGTACCAGATTGCGGTCGCTGAGACCCGAATGGCTCTTGCACAGGCACAGAAGGTGAATGGCATCCAGCACATTCGTTTTGCCCATACCGTTGAGTCCGGTCAGACAATTGAGGCGCGCCGAGAAGTCCAGGCGCTGACTCTCATAATTTTTAAAATTGGCAAGTTGGAGCCTGGAAAGGAACAAATCAGGACAGATTCGAGTAGTTAAATATCCACTGTACCCCGTATTTGTCCACACAGGAACCAAAGTATGCTCCCCAAAAAGTTTCCTGCAGTTGCGAGGTGATGGCCCCCCCTTCCGACAACAAATCGAACAAGCGGGATGTCTCCTCACGGGAGTCGGGCTCGATACTGATGTGGACGTTGTTTCCTGCTGTCACCTGGAAGCCCATAGATTCAGGGGCATCAGAACCCATCAGAACGTGTCCGCCCAGAATGGGAAGTTCGATGTGCATAATAAGGTTCTTCTCCTCATCGGGCAGGGCATTATCGGGAATTTCGGAGAACCGCTTGATACCTTCTCCGCCGAATTCACCGCCAAAAACAGACTGATAAAACCTGAACGCCTCTTCAGTTGAGCGCGCAAAATTCAGGTAGGTTGACACTTTTGCCATGTTAACAGATTGAAAGTGGTGCTTATTTTTCGGAGAGGAATCGGATTAATGCAAGACGTATATCGTTTCGGATATCAGACTTGTCTTTCGTGTCAGGTTTGATTATGACCGGAATATCAGGATTGTTTGATTTCCCATCGGCATCGGTGGATGCCTTCAGAAAGGCCATATTTGATTCATTTCCAGACAGAAGAAACTCCGGAAGCGCAATTCTGTACAATTTGTTTTCATCCAGTTCTTTTCCGGCAACACTCCATTTTCCATCAGCGGATCTGCTGATTTCCCGAAGCTGCAGATAACCGCCGTTGCCCTTGTTAGCGTGACCGGCATCGAGGGTCTTCTTCAGCAAGGTTCCCCGCATTTCCACCTCCAGTATAGCCCCTCCATAAGGCATCATTCGGGCAACATCCAGCTCCGACAGTTTTCCGGACAGCGCATCATCTATACGTATTGATCCGCTGTTCAGGAACGCAGCATCCGGCTTGTTCCTGGATGCAGATATCATGGCACCCGTAATGAGCTGGCCAACAGGAACCTGCTGATGCCTGATTACTGACTCACGGCAGTCGAGCGGCTCCTTCAGGTCGGCAATGATACGTTTTGAATCAATACCTGCAGCAGAAAGTGCCTCTTCTCTGATTTTTTCCCATTTTGACACCACCGCTGCTGTTCCCGGCTCATCAGGCAGTGCCGCATCAATTTGTCGCAGTTCAGATTTAACAGTTATTGCCTTTTTTTGTTTGTCAAAGTGCAATGTGTGTATATAAACCGTTTTTGCATTGGCATCAGCCTTGGCTACGGTTGTATTGCCAATGCGAAAAATCATGTTGTTGTGATCGTGACCCCCCATTACCAGCGGAATTTGCGGCAAAAAGCCGGCCAGTTTTTTATCATCGGCAATATTCAGGTGTGTAATGGCGATAACAGCATCGGTGGCAGGCTGCAGGGCGCTGTAACTTTCACGCGCTTTGGCCTCCCAGTCGGTATATGATACCCAGGGCTTTTTGCCTGTATTGATCACGACTCCGAACACGCCAAGATCAAGGGTTGTTCCGTCGGCATCGGTGAAATGAAGTATTCTTGTATCCTTACATTCTGAAACAGAGCCGTCGGGTTTTTGCTGATAAAATGGTTTGAGTACCTCTGCCCCACCCTGCACGGCTGTCTGAGGCTTCATTCTCAGGTTTCCGCCCAGCCACTCGAAAGACGATTCGTTCATTCTGTCCTGCAAATCCTGCTGGTCGTAGTCGAACTCGTGATTGCCGAATACCACCATATCCAGTCCGAGCGAATTCAGGGTTTCCACCATGTGACGCCCTCTTATCCTTTTGTTCTCGTATTTCAGTGAACCCGTGATGGACGGACTGATGAAATCGCCGGCCAGTACGGTGAAGGTATTGGGATTTTTTGCGAGCAGTTCTTTCCTGATTGTAGCCACCCGGGCCAGTCCACCCCGATTATCGGCACCCGGACTGATTTCATATACATCGTTCATTTGGAGGAAAACCACCTCGATATGACCGTCATCTCCACTGGCAATGGCAGTTTTATCTTTCAGTACCCCGCAGGATACCGAAAAAAAGAAAACTGAAACAAGAACGAGGCGAATTGCCTGACAAGAAAATTTGAGCATTTTGGCGGAATTTACGGAAATTAGCGCGAAGATAGAAATTTGTCGGGTATTTTGCCGGCACACTTGCTCTTTCCAACCGCTGAATGCGAGAAAATTCAGGTTTATGAACCAAAATAACTCCAACACCCCGCCCGTATTGTGGCAGCCCGATTTCGAAACGCAGGATCGAAGCCACCTGTACCAGTTCATGAGATGGCTTCACCAGGAAAAAAATCTGTACTTCGAAGACTACCACGCCCTGTGGCAATGGTCCTGCGATTTTCAGGCCGATTTCTGGGAAAGCCTCTGGTTGTATTTCCGGATTATTGCTCACTCGCCTTACAATACCGTACTTGAAAATTCGGAAATGCCCGGTTCCCGATGGTTTGAAGGTGCCATACTGAACTACGCCAAACATATTTTCAGGGGAAAGAACACTGAACATCCGGCGATTGTATTTCAAAGCGAAAGGCATGAAATGCAACAAATCTCATGGCCTGAACTGGAACAGCAGACTGCCGCATTTGCTGCTTTTTTACGGGAAAATGGTATTGAAAAGGGCGACCGGGTAGCAGCCTTTTTGCCCAATTCGCCGCATGCCATCGCAGCGGCACTGGCGTGTATGTCCATCGGCGCAGTTTGGTCTTCCTGCTCTCCAGACTTCGGGGCGTCGAGTGTGGCCGACCGCTTTGTGCAAATCCAGCCCAAAGTGCTGATTGCCGTTGACGGTTACGCGTACGGCGGAAAATCTTTCGATAAAACAGGAGAAGTCGGTCAGCTTTGCCAGCTGCTCCCGTCAGTAGAACATATTGTACTGATTCCCTGGCTGAACCCGGATACCATTCCTGCTGTTAATCACGCGCAATCGCATAAATCAGTCCTTTGGGATGAGATTCAGTCCCGGTTCAGTACCTCCCGACTGGAATTCACGCCGCTCGCCTTCTCGCATCCGATATGGGTGCTCTACTCATCGGGCACTACCGGCAACCCGAAAGCTATCACACACTCGCACGGAGGCAACCTGCTGGAACACCTCAAGTACCTGCATTTTCACAACGATGTACATCCGGGAGAGCGTTTCTTCTGGTACTCCACCACCGGCTGGATGATGTGGAACTTCACCCTCGCGGCCCTGCTCGCGCGCGCAACCATTGTTCTGTACGACGGAAGTCCGGGCTATCCGGATCTCAATGTGCTGTGGGAACTGGCAGAAAAAGCAGGCATCACGCACTTCGGTACCAGTGCGCCATTTCTGGTAAGCTGTATGAAAGCCGGACTGTCGCCGGGAAGCAAGTACAATCTGCGTAATCTCAGAAGTATTGGCTCGACCGGATCGCCGCTGCCTCCGGAGGCATTTGGTTATGTGTATGAAAAAATCAAAAATGATGTCTGGCTGTCCAGCATGGCCGGCGGAACCGATGTTTGTACAGCATGGGTAGGCGGAAATCCGCTGCTCCCTGTATATCAGGGCGAAATTCAGTGTATTTGCCTCGGTTGTGCCATGGAAAGCTGGAACGAAGACGGTCTGCCAGTATCTGAAGGCGAGGTGGGCGAAATGGTGGTTACCCGCCCCATGCCCTCCATGCCGGTTTTCTTCTGGAATGATGATGACGGAAGCAAATACAAAAGCTCCTATTTTGAGCAATATCCGGGGGTTTGGCGCCACGGCGACTGGATACAAATCACCGGGCGGGAAACAGTGATCATTCTCGGTCGCTCTGATGCCACGCTGAACAGACAAGGAGTCCGTATAGGTACAGCAGAAATATACCGCGCACTCGATAAGATACCTGAAATCAGGGATTCTCTCATTATCAATCTTGAAAAACCCGACGGAACCGACTGGATGCCGCTTTTCGTACTGCTGAATCCGGGTACAGAGCTGGACGACACGCTTACTGGCAAAATAAAGGCAGTCCTGAGAACAACATACAGCCCCAGGCACGTCCCCGACGCCATCATTGTTGTACCTGATATACCTTACACCATATCCGGAAAGAAAATGGAAACCCCGGTCAAGAAAATATTTCAGAAACGGGCGCCCGACAAGGCTTTCAATCCGGATTCCATGCGGAACCCCGGTTCCATGAAATTCTTTATTGATATGGCAGAAAAGATGTGAAGATGAGCGACCACCATCCGCCGGACGTAGAGCATTAATGCGTTTTCATCGAAAACATAGCTCATTCTGCCTGCAAACCTCGTCTTTTACACCCGGTTTTGAAAATAACGACCATGCTGATTTCCATAGAACACCTGAACAAGACATATATCATGGGCGCCGAGAAGGTGGAAGCCCTGAAGGATGTGTCAATCAACATTGAAAAAGGCGAGTATGTAGCCCTCATGGGCCCGTCGGGCAGTGGGAAGTCCACCCTGATGAACCTGCTTGGCTGTCTCGACAGTCCGTCAAAAGGTCAGTACTGGCTGAACGGAAAGGAAGTAAGCACGATGGAAGATTCCGAACTGGCCGAGGTCAGAAACAAGGATATCGGTTTCGTTTTTCAGACCTTTAACCTGTTGCCGCGCCTCTCGGCACTGGAAAACGTAGCTCTCCCGCTGGTGTATGCGGGGGTAAGCAAGGAAGACCGGCTGGCAAAAGCCCGGAAAGTACTCGAAGCCGTGGGTCTGGGCGACCGGGTGAGCCACAAACCGAATGAGCTGTCGGGCGGACAACGGCAGCGCGTTGCAGTCGCGCGTGCGCTCGTGAACGATCCGGCCATCATTCTGGCCGACGAACCCACCGGCAACCTAGATACAAAGACGAGTTACGAAATTATGTCGCTTTTTGAGGAAATCCACCAGGCTGGAAATACGGTCATCCTGGTAACACACGAGCAGGACATTGCCCTGCATGCACACCGTATCATCAGGCTTCGCGACGGACTGGTTGAAAGTGATGTAGCCAATGAGCCAACGGCACTGGTCAAAGCCTGATTATAAGAGCTTGTTCAGGATTCTCTCACCGAGTCAAAAACGGCAGAGAATCCTGAACAAGCTCTAAAATATCTTCTCTACCTCATAGATGGAGTTGATTTTACCCGCAAACAGACAGTAAAAGCGGGGCTTTTCGCTGAGCATGGAAATTTCTGTGGGCCTTCCGTCGTCAATATAGCTCGCCTGCAGCTTGGATTTGATGGTGAAATACGAGAACAGGTAGTCAAACTGAACAGATTCCGAAAAGTATCGCTGCATCTGGGCCAGCATTTTCCGGGCATTGCTGACAGGCCTTCGCGGACAATCGGTACATATCCCCGGAGCCTGCGGTGTACAGGTTTTGTCGTCGGGTACCTGACAATCAAAAACAGGCATTTCATCCGTAGAAATAGCGTGGTGTGTATAGGCAACAGACGACAGAGATAGCAGTCCGCTCAATCCGTAAGGCATGATGGAACCAAAGGGCCCGTCCATCACCGTCAAACCCATATTCCCGAATTGTCTGGAGGTGATAAAGCCTATTTCAGAAATCTCGTGCGTGAGCGCGAGCGATTTCAGACCGAACAGACCGTTGATACTGTTCGTGGCGGCATAAGTGGCATTAATAACGGCATCAGTTCCGATTGAAAGTGTTGTTTCGGGAGTTTGTACCGTCATATTCCAGGAGAAACCTGATGTACCGGCTTCTGTGAGCCTCGAGCCGGTGAGTACCTTTACACCAGAACAATTCATTACCTTTTCAGAGTAATAATTACCCAGCAGGACAGGATCGAACGAGTGTTCTTCTGTTCTGTAAACAGCCTCGAGCCGGTCATAATTGAAAAGCGCATGATTGGCGGTTCTTTCACACCGTATATTCAGGTACTCACAGAACCGCTCGAACTGCAAAGGATCGGTAAAACTGCCATACTTGTCTATGGCATAATATTTTTCGAAGGAAGCGTGCACAAAAGCACGGTGGTCGGCGGTGAACCGTTCCTTGTGTTCATCGCTCATGGCAGCCGTGGCCAGACTTCTCGGGTAGTGGTATCCACTGTGCAGCCGGGCCTGATTTACCAGAGATGCCTTTCTGAAAAGAAATTGCTCCTTTTCAATCAATACAACGGAGGCACCTCTTCCTGCCAGAAAAAGTGCGGCGTAACACCCGAAAATGCCGCCTCCGATTACTGCATAGTCATAATGCTGCATGAAAAAAGGAGCGCTTATCCAAAATAACGCGCCCGGGATCAGTTTTTCGGACTGGAAGAAACAGCACTGGTATCGCCGATACGACAAATGCCATTATAGCGAGCTCCCTCATCAACAATCATGGTTTTGGCCGTGATATTGCCCTCAATAACCGCCGTTTCCATCAGGTGGAGCGCCTCTTTTACGTGCACATCGCCTTTGATTTTGCCCTTGATGGCAGCATCACGGGCATGTATATTTCCCTGAACAAAACTGCCCTCTCCCATTACAAAGCGCTTGTCAACTTTGACCTCACCTTGAATTACACCGTCGAGCCGTACATTTTCAGCGCACTCGAATTTACCCTCGATGGTAGTACCCCTGGCAATTACCGTGGTAGCTACGCCGTCTTTTTCGGCACTGAGGCCTGTAGCAGATGACGTACCCTTGTCTTTTGAACCTGAACCGAACATATTCGTTTATTTTTGGCAGTGGTTGCGTGTGATTGAAATGCGGTCGGGTAACTCGCTCCCAACTCGCCCGCAAAAATGCGTACTTTTGCGGAGTTTTCTCAATCAACTCAAAAAAATAAACTTTCTTTAATTTATTACTGATTGAATATCAGTAACATAAAATAAAATGTCAGTAATTATTCTTGCCATTGAATCTTCCTGCGACGACACTTCTGCTGCAGTGGTACGCGACGGGGTGGTACTGTCCAACTGTGTAGCCAACCAGGATGCGCACCAACAGTACGGGGGTGTTGTGCCGGAGGTCGCTTCGCGCGCGCACCAGGCGAACATTATTCCTGTAGTTGATCTGGCCCTGAAGCAGGCGGGAATTGGCAAAAATGAAATAACGGCCGTAGGATTTACCAGAGGTCCCGGACTGCTCGGTTCGCTGATTGTGGGCACTTCATTTGCCAAGTCCTTTGCACTGGCGCACCAGCTTCCACTGATTGAAGTGGATCACATGCAGGCACACGTACTCGCCCACTTTGCGGAAGATCCGAGACCGTCGTTCCCGTTTTTATGTCTGACGGTGAGCGGGGGACACACACAGATTGTGCTGGTCAGGAGCTACACAGATATGGAGGTAATCGGGAAAACCCTGGATGATGCAGCCGGAGAGGCTTTTGACAAGTCGGGAAAATTGCTGGGGCTTGGGTATCCGGCTGGTCCGCTGCTCGACAAGCTGGCGCGTCAGGGCAACCCGGTATTTGAGTTTCCGGAGCCTGCCATAGGGGGGCTGAATTTCAGTTTCAGTGGTCTGAAAACCTCCATTCTCTACTTTTTGAAGAAAAAAACAGCCGAAAATCCGGAGTTTATCCATGAAAACCTGAATGATATCTGTGCATCTATCCAGCATACCATTGTTACCATCCTGCTGAAGAAATTCAGAAAAGCTGCCCGGCTGACGGGCATCAGGGAAATGGCTGTTGCGGGCGGGGTGAGTGCCAACTCGGGACTGCGCGAGGCATTTCAGGCTATGGGAGAGAAGGAAAACTGGAAAACATATATCCCTGCTTTTCAGTTCTGTACCGACAATGCCGGCATGATTGGTGTGACAGCGTACTATAAATACCTGGCGGGCGATTTTTGCGGACAGGATGCCGCCCCTTATGCCCGACAACTTTGAAAGAAATGGCAATTCCCCTCATTTTGACATTGTTAACGCTCAATCTGAACTAATCGCCCTACTTTTGGGCCCGATTTATGAATAAAACGCTTGAACAGTTTCGCGAAGTGGTCGGCAGGTGCCGGGAGCTCTTTGAGCACAAAACGGCCGATTATGGTACCGCGTGGCGTATTTTGCGCCCGTCGAGTATAACCGACCAGTTGTATATCAAGGCCATGCGTATCCGGAGCATAGAAGAGAAAGGGCAGCAAAAGGTCAGTGATCCGGTGGAAGCAGAGTTCATCGGACTGGTCAATTACAGTATCCTTGCGCTGGTGCAACTGGAAACAGACAACGAAGTTCCCCTTGAACTTTCCCTTCAGGAAGCCGTTTCGCTGTACGACAGGCAGGTGGAGGAAAACCTCAGGCTCCTGCAGAACAAAAACCACGATTACGGAGAAGCCTGGAGACAGATGCGAATCAGCAGCATGACAGATCTGATTCTCCAGAAGTTGCTTAGAATCAAGCAAATAGAGGACAATTCGGGTGCAACCCTTGTTTCCGAGGGGGTAGCCGCCAATTACCGCGACATTATCAATTACGCCGTATTCTGTCTGATCAAGATGGAAGATGCCAGGCAAAAGGACAGTTAAAAACAGCATTACAATATGACGTCACTTTCATCGCTACTCATTCAGTTCGCCATTGCTGGCGCTGTGCTCACCGGTCTGACGGTTTGGGCGAAAATGCATAAAAATGTGATCTGGACATTCCTGCAGCACTTTGTAGGCGTCTGGTTTGTGTTTTCCGGTCTTGTCAAGGCCGTGGATCCCATCGGAACTGCCTACAAGATGGAAGATTACTTCGCCGCTTTTGAAGTTACCTTCGACGGGCTGAATAACGTGTTCAAGGGACTTGCGCCGGTATTCCCATGGCTTTCTGAGCACGCTATCGGTTTCTCCATCACCATGATTGTACTGGAAATTGTACTTGGTATCGCACTGATTGCCGGATGGAGGAAAAAACTCACCGCATGGCTTTTCCTGCTGCTGATGGTTGTCTTCACGATCCTGACCGGATTTACCTACCTCACCGGTTATGTGCCAACCGATACCAACTTCTTTGATTTTGCCAAGTGGGGTCCCTATCTGAAAGAACAGATGCGTGTTCAGGACTGTGGCTGCTTCGGCGATTTCATCAAGCTCGACCCTAAAATTTCCTTCTTCAAGGATCTGGGTCTGATGGTTCCTGCCCTGTTATTCCTGTGGACCAGAAACTCCCATGAACTATGGAGCAAGAACGTCCGCGAAATAATTGCGGGTGTATCCACGGCTGTTTTCACGATTTTCTGCGTGCAAAACACGTGGCTTGACCTGCCGATGGTGGATTTCCGACCGTTTAAAATCGGAACCAGCGTACGCGAAAGAAAAGAACTGGAATCGAGCGCCAAGGTGGATATTCTCGGCTGGATCCTTGAAAACACCAATACCGGCGAAAAAATCAAATTTATGGAGCCGGAGGCGGGTAAGATCACCTACTACAAACAATACACCAAAGATCAGGGCTGGAAGGTCAAGGAGCAGATCAAGACCGACTGGTATGTACTGGTTGACAGCGTGAAAACACCCATCACGAAATCAAAAGTCAGCGACTTTGCCATTGAAAGTCAGGAAAATGGTGAAGTAACAGAAGATATACTCAGCGAGGAGGGTTACAGCCTGATGATTGTCGCCTACAAACTCTACGGCAGCAAAGAGACAGAGAAGTACACCGTACGCGATACTGTTTGGCAAACCGATACTATTCAGGTGACGCCGGATTCCATGCGTTTTGAGCAGCGTTTCGTTTCTGTGCGCAACAGGGAGCTCGAAAGAGAGATTTTTGTACCTGAAGCTGAATATGCAAAACTTTTCACAAATGGTATCAATCCGCTGGCTGATGCCGCCAAAGCGGCCGGCTGGAAGGTATATGCCGTTACTACTTACGCAGATTCGGAGTCTGCCAGTGATTTTGCCCGCAAAACAGGTTCAAAGTACCCATTCTACCGGGCCGACGACAAATTACTGAAGACGATTATCCGGGCAAATCCGGGAGTTGTTATCTGGAAAGACGGAACTGTAGTGGATATGTATCACCACAGGCATATTCCGACATTCGATCAGGTTTCTGCCAAACAATAATAATAAAACGAATGGCCGTCACAAAACTCAGTGACGGCCATTCGTTTTTTCAGGAAGATTTATAAGCCACCTCGTGATATCCTTTTTCATGCGGACCGAGGAAAAGCCTCGCATAAATCCTGAAAACTGCCAGTCCATCGAGGATGAGTCCAAGAGAAATCAACAGGGTCAATCCGAACTGATACTCCTGTACGTGGCCCAGAATGAGGTCTTCACCTATGAATGTAGGCGTAATCGGGAAGCCTGCCATACCCAGACTGGCCAGCATGAACAGGCGGGTTAATCCGGGATACTCGTACGAGTGCCCGTGAAACCTGTCGAGCGTTATGGACTCGCCCGCGCGTGAGAGGCGCGAGAACACCCAGTACCCGATAGCAGTGGATATGACTATTCCGCTCAGGTACATGAAGATCTGGAATATATCGAACTGCTCGTTGAAAGCGATTGCCATAGCGGTGAACAACTGACTCATCACCACCAGAAACCATGCATTGGGCGCTTCGTTCCGCTTTACAAATGCCTTGAGTATCAGCAGCACACTGACAAACGCCAGTCCGATGGGCAGGTTGTGAAGTACATCAACCGGCAACTCATCCTGATGCATAACAAAATAGAGGCATGCGGCATAAAGCGGCAGGAAGAAGTACAGTACATTTTTCAGGTGGATAAACTCCAGCATATTTCCGGCTGTCTTGAGTGGTTGCCAGAGCAGCTTGTACATGATTCGGTCCAGATTCCACTCTTTTATACTAAGGGTATAGACAGCCATATTCAGCCTGCCCGTGAAATTATCCTTGACATTGTGCTGCGGCGGAATGAAATTGAAGAACTGATCGTGTATCAGGTAACTCAGTACCGAAGGCGAAACCAGTAACTGATACGTGCGGAGAAAAGCGTTCCCTGCGAAATGCACAAGGGCCAGCGTATGCCATCCGAGCGCTACTTCGGCAAACATCAGTCCGATCTGGGCTATAGATGAATAGGCCAGTTGCGATTTAATCGCCGACTGCACCCTCGCTATCATGGTGGCAACCAAAGCCGTTGACAAGCCGAAACCGATAATCAGTATTTTAACAGTGAGTATATCGCCCCAAAGCGGGTAAGTGCGAAGGAGCAGGAAAACACCGATGTGCACAGACAGCGACCCGTAGAAAATAGCACTGGATGTGGTTGGACCCTCCATGGCCCTCGGTAGCCAGGATGAAAATGGCAGTTGAGCCGATTTTACCAGTGCCACCACCAGAAACAATAATGGAACAATCACCTTGTAGGGCTCCTCCGTAATCAGTGGAACTCCGTCAGAAAACATCTGTTTCCAGGTGGCAAATGACAGGCTTTGTCCGAACTGGTGATGACAAATCCAGATTCCAAGCAGCAGAAAAACATCGGCGACCCGGTAAATTGACACTACCTTGAGCGCATTCTTGACAGGCAGATAGCGGTCACGGTAGAAAGCAATCAGGAAGAAAGAAGTAATCCCGATAATTTCCCAACCGATGAACAGCGTCTCCAGATTGCCTGAAAAGATAATACACGAGAGCCCTGCATAGAAGAAAAGAACGTTGTTGAAAAAGCGTTTGAACCCCGGTTCGCGGTGCATGTAATACCTACTGAATATCATCACCAGGAACGTCAGGACGGAAGCGACCCAAAAATACACGGCAGTATTTCTGTCGAAGAAGAAATTCAGTGAAAACTCGTTATCGTTGGCCTGATACAGTACCGGACCCTCACCGTGAATATCCGGCGCCCCGTTGCCAATCCATAAAAAGGTAAAAACCAGCAGGCAAAGCGCATGGAGACTCACCGTAGTAATGGCCGACCAGAAAATCACTGCCTCCCGTTTTCGGGGGAGCATCAGATTCACCACAAAACCCAGCACAGGAATAAGGATGGAATATGGCAGAAATTCGTTCATTGTCTATTTTTTGATGATGTGAATGGGGAGGTTTTCGAGCGTGGCATGAAGGATATGATTCGTTTCCATCTCCTCGGCAGACTCAATGAGGTTGTGTATGTCGGATGCCAGTCTGATATCGCCCTTCATTGGCTTGTACTCAAAGAATTCACCTCCTGAAAAACGGAAGTAACGGTTTTCATCCGGATGAATGGCCACCAGATGCACCCACTCATTACTGAACCACTCATGCAGCGACTGTTCGGCCTTGACCGTTTTGAGTACTACCTCCGGATAATGCTCAACCAGAATTAGCAGGCGCACAGGATCGTGTACCTCAATCATCTGGAGCGGAAGCCCGGGCCGCAGATCACCATCGTTGCTGTTCGATACGCCGATGAGCCCCATGACGTTGTGCGGCAATTTGGTACCTGCTCCCAGTTTCTGATTGTCAATACGGGAGAAATAGTATTCCAGATTAATACCTCCGCAAACCGGCGGGAGCGGCCTCATCACACCCAGCAGCAGTTCGAAAAAAATCAGTTCCTTCAGCGCTATCTTTTTCGGGTACAGGATCGTGTCGGGCCTGTCTTCAATAGCAGAAACCATACCTGCCCATCCTCTGTGACTGAATTGCTGATCAAACAGGTACTGCTCGTACAGCTTCTCGTCGCCCACCACCAGTTCGAGCAGCGACTCGACAGTTGCCGATTCGTCGAAAAGCAGGTTACGAGCCCGTTTGGTTTTGAAAAAACTGCTTAGCCCGTTTTTTTCAACATGGCGCAAGCCGGGAATCAATCCTTCCTCTACAAACGGGAAATGCCACAGTGCCACCCCCTGATCGAGATAACTGCACAAGACCCTGAACAGAAGTGGCTGGATGAGGTTGTCCACATCAAGCTTGTATATCTCCTTCCAGTATTTGCGGAGGCGACCTATTCCTGGCTCGGCATAACTGGACTGGGTAAGTCTCAGCGCTTTATCCATCCAGCTTTTTGCATCCTGAGCGCCCTTGCGCGCAAGTACTGCCTGCTCCAGAATTTCATGCCTGATACGGCCAATTTCATACAACTTCCTGTATTCATTCAGGTTGAAGGTAGCCTGATGGCCAAAAATTGCCGATGAGGTGAAAATAGCCTCATAAAACGGCAAGTGCTGAAATGCATGCAGAGAATTGTGGTGGATAAAGTCCTTCAGCGGAGTTTGTGAAGGCAGATAATGCTTCAAATCATGGATAACATTGTCCAGATTAAAGTTTTCCGTGTTATTTTTCATTTTTTTAGAAGTTTTCTTGATTTTTTTCTGGCAGCCAGCTTGTGGTCCGACAGTGGCTGGTGATCATCAAATCCGACGATACTGACGGTTCCGCCTGCAGCGATATAGTCGTGTTCAAAATGATGCAGGTTTTCCATGACAGAGTGATCAACCAGGTTGGTTTTGGAAAGATCAATCGTCAGATTCATACCCTGTGGTACAGCCTCCAGTATATTCTTCAATCCCATATAATTGGTAAATACTGCTGCCTTGTCCACCTCGACCAGGTAGTTCATGTCTTCAAAAGAAACACTCACAGGTGCCTTGAACAGTGCCTTCAGCGGTGCACCGTGAATCAGGTGGAAAACAATCTTGAGCAGGATACCGGCAGCTATACCCACCAGCAGATCTTCATACAGCGTAAAGAAAATCGTGACGATGAATATGGCCAGCTGTTCTTTTCCGATATTGAAAATATGGATGAATTCTCTGGGGTGTGCCAGTTTAATACCCACGGTAATAAGCATGGCTGCCAGTGCTGTATTGGGAATCATTTCAATATAACGTGTAGCCAGCAGTACGAAAATCAGCATAAACAGACCATGAAAGAAATTGGCCCAGCGTGTTTTTGCACCGTTATTTACGTTGGAGGAACTACGGGCCACTTCGGAAATCATGGGGAGCCCGCCGAGGGCACCTGCCACAATATTGCCAAATCCAACAGCCAGCAAATCGCGGTTGGCATCAGACTTGCGCTTGTACGGATCGAGCATATCAATGGCCTTGACCGTCAGGAGCGATTCAAGGGTACCAACCAGCGCAAACATGATGACATACTTGATAAAAAGTCCCATCTGTGCTGTACCGGAGAAGTCAACATTTACATGGATGTTATCCAGCAGATTTCCGAGATGTACCAGTGCATAAGCGGGCTCGGTGTGCTGAAAATCCATCATCAGCTCGGCTGGAATCGCGACCAGCAATACGACCAGCGGGGCCGGTATTTTGCTCAGGAAAGATTTTTTCAGCAATGGCCATCCAAGCATGATAACAAGGCTTACAATACCGATCAAAGTTGCTTTCCAGTCAAGATGCGCAATAAATTCCGGTATTGATGCGAGCAGTTCGAGCGGTCCTTTCCCCTTTGTCATAGCCGGATCTACGTCAAGAAGCACGGGGAACTGCTTGGAAATAATGATGATACCTATGGCCGCCAGCATTCCGTGAATAGCCGACAGCGGAAAGAAATCGGCGAGTTTACCCAGTTTAAACAGTCCGAAAAGTACTTGAATGATACCCGCGACTACAATGGCACCGAGTGCCAGTTTCCAGCCGGTTTCGCCGCCGCCAAAGTCGGCTACGGCGCCTGCCACAATAACGATAAGCCCTGCTGCAGGGCCTTTAATGGTAAGCCTTGATCCGGCGAAAAAGCTCACCACGATACCACCAATGATGGCGGTGATCAAACCCATGAGCGGTGGGAAATCGGATGCCTTGGCAATTCCAAGTCTCAGTGGAAGCGCAAGGAGGAATACAATCAGACCGGAAGTTGCATCTGTTGACCAATATTGTTTAAGCCCTGCCAGACCTTCGGCAGGGACAGTTTTTTCAGTTTTGTTGTACATTTCTTCAGGAATTAAAATCCAAAGCCCTGCGTATCAGACGGGCAGATGGATGCAGATGAATGAGGCGCAACGGCACGGGCAGTGCCATGCGGTTACCATAAATGAAAAGAAAACCCTGGAGAAATCAGGCCGGGAGCGCGCCACGAAAGGAACCGTGGAGAATAAAGAGCGGTATCGACGCCCTCGCCGACAAGCGGTATTCGCTGCTCTCGACCGCCGCAGAAGATGCAGCGAAGTGGAGGCGTGAAGTGAAAGGACAAGAGGGATTACCCGCAAATTCGAAGTGAAACAAGGACTGGAATCCGCCGTCATCATCGCCCGTTGTACCCGGAAACGATGCAGCATCAGTCTCACTTTCACATTCCTCTCCCGGATCGGCTGACAGTGACGTGGAATCGCCGCTGACCAGTTCAAACAGGGCCCAGCCGCCGTGCTCGCAGTTTCTTGCGAACTCGGCACCAAACAGCAGCATCAAAAGGAGGAGACCTTTTATATGTCTGTTCATTGCGGGAGAGAGGAGATTGTTCATAAAGACAGGGCAAAAGTATGGTTGTCCTGTATTACCGAGCCGTTAATGACTGGCTAAAAGATAAAAAAAAATCCCGGTATTCTCATTGCAGAGAAATCCGGGATTCAAAAGAGGCCCAAAGAGGATTTGCCGAGAGGGGAAACCTAGTTGGAAGAATACTTGAGTTCCTTGATACGCGCCTTCTTGCCAACCAGTCCGCGCAGATAGAACAGACGCGCACGACGCACTTTGCCGCGTTTGATTACCTCAATGGCGGCGATGTTGGGGTTGGAGAAAGCGAAAATACGCTCGACGCCCACACCGTGGGAGATTTTGCGGACAGTGAACGTCTTGGTCAGGCCGTGGCCCTTGATCTGAATCACGTCGCCGCGGTAATCCTGCTCACGCGTTTTGTCACCTTCAACAATATTGTAAGTGACAATGATGGTATCGCCAGTTTTGAACGCAGGGAATGAAGGCTTTTTCAGCAGTTGTTCCTGTACAAACTGAACGGCTTCCAGTTCTTTCATCGTATAAAAATTTGTGTGTAGTCCTTTAAAAGAGGCGCAAAGGTAACACCAAGTGTTGTGAATTACCAAATTTTTTTGTGAAAATACCTGATTGTTAAATGACTGTTAAATTAAGTGTTGCAACACTTAATTATATGAACTTTGTGCCGTCGTTCGCGTTTAATGCAGACACAATCATTATTCTACTTGAATTTTCACCAACCAACCTTTCTTTTCATGAAAAAAATCATCTTTTTCCTCCTTATTTCCGCCTTTGTAACATCTGCACAGGCCCAGACTTACACTGTTAATACAGCTTCCAGCGCCATTGTATGGAAGGGCTACAAAGTGACCGGCGAGCACACTGGCACAGTTAAAGTTCAGAATGGCAAACTGTCGTTCAACAACGGTATACTGATTGGTGGCGACTTCACCATTGACATGAATTCCATCAATAACACGGATCTCGAAGGCGAGTGGGCAGGCAAACTGGTTGGTCACCTCAAGTCAGACGACTTTCTGGGCGTTTCTGCGCACCCTACTTCCAAACTGGCAATCACCCGCGCTATCCCCGTTGACACCAAGGGAAATTACAAAATTGTAGCCAATCTTACCATTAAAGGTATCACCAAAGAGGTAAAATTCCAGGCTAATGTGAAAGAAGCCAACGGCACAGTCAATGCTTCCGGCAAAATTACCGTTGACCGCTCCGAGTATGATATTCGTTACGGTTCAGGCTCTTTCTTCGACGGACTGGGCGACAAAACCATCTACGATGATTTTGATCTTCAGGTAAGCCTTGTTGCCGGCAAGTAAACAGACTTTTTTTTGTCAGATGGCCCTGCCGGATACCCGGCAGGGCCATTTTTTTTAGCCGTTTACAAATAATTGCCATAACTTTGCAGTCACCTTATACTATAACCTCTCTCAAAGCGTTTTTTACGCGATTGGGAATGCCCATGCGCCGAATTTATTCAACATCCCTGCTACTGGCCGCTTTTTCCGGCCTCGTTTCCTTCAGTTCATTGAGGAATGAACCCGGAGGCTCTCCTGTATTGTACAATACTTCAATTCAGCAACTGTTCCACCCGGACAATCACACTGGACAGGAAGTTGCCTATGCAGCAGATCCAGATTCCAGTGTACGTCTGCAGGTGCTGATGCTGAACTACAGTGAGTACGGGAAAGCATATAACGAAAAAGTACAGGCCATTATATCCAGAAATCTCCCCAGGGTTTCCTTTACCGAGTGTGCTTCCAGTGACATTCACAGTCTGGAAACAGCACTTCAGTACACCGATGCTGTGGTGATTGCCTATCCTTCAGCTACCACACCTTCTGCACTTGCGGCATACGGAAAACTCCTGCAGAAATTTGTACAGGGCGGTGGTTCAGTAATTGTTACAGGCACACACGAGTTTGAAGTACTGCAAAAGTTTGACCTGATTGACCTCGACTTCGGCTATTTCTCCAAAGATGTACCCTTGCACTGTCTGAATCAGGATCATCCGCTGCTTCAGGGCGAACCCACTGACTTTTCCACCACCAACTTTGCGTACCCACTTGATATTTCCGACCCGGCATTTGTATCGGTAGCTGAAGTAGGCGGTTATCCTGCCGTAGGCTACAAGCAACTGGGCAATGGAAGAGTCATATATATAGGTGTTGAGTATTATTACGATGAAGAGTCGCCATCCCGTCTTCTGATAAATGCACTGAGCTGGACAGCCCGCAAATCTGCATCCGACGCTTCCGAACCGATAAAGTCAGTCAGGCGCAACGAGGAAGTTCTGCTTGCCGGCTCGGTAAAACTCGACAATGTTGACCTGAAGGTTTACCCCAATCCCTACATGAGCAAGGCCACGCTCGACCTCGAGCTTGTTCGTCCTGCCAATGTTCGCATTGAAATGACAGATGAATCAGGCAGAAGCGTGGCGGTCATACTGCCCAAACGCCCTCTGGGAGCGGGATTGTGCAGATTCGAACTACCTAATATCGCTCCGGGCATCTATTTCGTTCAGGTACAGATAGGTGAGCAGATGTACATGAAGAAAGTCATCAAGTCTGAAGCCGGCTAATAGCTTGTTCAGGTCACTCTCCGAATATTTCCTCCGGCTTGAGTTCAGTCACCTTTCCAATTTTCCTCAGGTACTCAAAATCAAGGTTGTTTCTGTCGCCCAGAACAAGCCAGGTATATTTTCTGCCCCGTACTCTTTCATGGTGGAAGCGAATCAGGTCATCAGAAGTAGCCTGCATCATGGTTTCGTAAATATCCCTGCGCAAATCGCGGTTGCTGAATCCCCTGTCTCTGTTGCCTCTCCACGTCCAGAAAATATCTGACCGGGTTATCCGGCTGGCAGCGATCTGCTTCAGCACACTCTGTCGGGCAGTTTCCATCTGGGCAAGCGATACGGGCATATCTTCCATGATGGTCTGGAAGGCCTCGATGGCTTCGCGCAGCTTGTCGGGCTGCGTGCCTACATACGCCTGGAGCCAGTGAGCACGATTCTTTTTGGCCGGACTGCCTGCGTGTGCGTAGGCCGAATAGGCAAGCGCCTTGGATTCCCGAATTTCCTGAAATACAATACTGGAAAGTCCGTAACCGAAGTACTGATTATACCATTCGTTCAATACATACTCCTCCAGATTGAACTTTGGTGTGCCTTTTGACAGCAGTAACAACTCGGCCTGTACCATCGGGAAGTGTACAAAAAGGACCCTGTCCTTTCTCACTCCGGTTTCAGGATACTTTTCTGCTTTCAGCGGTGCAAGTACCCCGGCATTTTCCGGATGGTATTTTTTTATCACCGAACCAATAGTGCGCGCAGTTCCGGGTCCACAGTACAGAACATCGTGTTTGTATGTGAAGAGCCCGCTGATCAGGTCTGTAAGTTCTTCCGGTTTGATTTCGGCGAGGCGGGCAGCCGGAATACGGTTGGAGAAGGGTGAACGCGGACCGTATTTCGCATAACTGGCCATTGCCTTGCTCAGGATGACTCGTTTGTCCGACTTTTCATTTTCCCGGCGAAGGATTGTATCTGCCACCAGATTTTCGAGCGCTTCTGCATTGGGATGCGCATCGGCAATCAGGTGTTCGAGCAGTGAAACGCCCTGATCAAAATGCTCACTGAGACCTTCCAGTGTCAGGAAAAAATAATCATCCTGACAACTGGCCGAGAAACTCAGGCCGAGGCGGTAAAATTCCTGTTGCACCTGGCGGGGCGAAAACTTTGAAGTACCCAGATAAGACAGGTAAGAGGCCGCCAGCCCGAGTCGGCGTTCGGCGGTTTTGCCCATATCGAAGCAGTAGTGCAGCCTGAAGACCTTCGAATTTTTGTCGTTGACTACACGCAATCTGACATGTTCAGACAATGCAGACTTCTGGAATACACGGGAAAAGTCAAGGAATCGCGGTTCAATATCAGGAGTTTCTCTGGCCAGGAAGGCACCGGCAAAGTCGGAAATACCCTCCCTGTTGACTTCTATGGGTGTTATTTCAGGTTTTTCAACCTTCATCACCCCTTTGTCTTCGCCCTGATGTTTGTAAACAGTTACATAGTTATCCGGGCGGATATGCTGTCTGGCGAAGCTGACGATATCTTCCTTGGTCACTTTTTCCAGAACATCCCATCTTCCGGTGAAGTCGCTCCACGGGATGCCGAGAATAAATGCGCCTGTGAGGGCGCCTGCCCTGCCCTGATTCTTCTCGAAGCCTCTGATTTCACCCAGTTTCATATCCCGTACGACCGCCTGCGGAAGCCAGTCATCAAACTTTCCCTCGCGGAGCAGGTCAATTTGTTCCATCAGCAGGTTTTCCACCTCCTCCAGCGACTGGCCCTCGCGGGGTTTGGCCATGAGCAGCAGACTGCTGAAGTCTTCATACGCGCGCGGGTGTGCCCAGGCTTCCAGCAGTTTTTGTTGCTGGATAATATTGAGGTCGAAGAGCCCGGCCTGATAGTTGTGCAGGATACCGGCCACCAGCGGCAGCATCAGTGCCTCCGGTGAATTGGCACCGGGAAAGCGCCACCCCACTTCAATCCACGGGGCCTCGTTACCATATACATCGCGGCGCACCCTTGAGGTCAGTTCAGGCTGTTTTTCATACCGGAAGACAGGGACATTACCCGGCTTCCAGGATCCGAAATACTTTTGAGCAAGGCGGGCCACTTCTTCCGGATCGAAATCGCCCGACATGATCAATGCCATGTTATTGGGAACATAGTACTGGTCGAAGAACCTGTATATATTGGTCTGTGAGGGATTTTTCAGGTCTTCTCCGCGGCCAAGCGTGGTTTGCGTACCATAAGGGTGCGTTGGAGTGAGTGATTCCTGCAGCGCCTTCAGTGTTTTTCGGAAGTCTTTGTCCTGACTGATGTTGTACTCCTCGAATACCGTTTCCAGTTCGGTATGAAACAACCGCAGCACCGGGCGGCGAAACCTTTCACTTTCGAGTTCGAACCAGCGCTCCAGCTCATTGGAGGGGATATCGTTTACATAGACCGTCTGTTCTACCCAGGTATATGCATTGGTACCCTTGGCACCGATGGCACTGACCAGCTTGTCGTATTCATTGGCAGCGGCGAATCGCGCGGCTTAGAAACTCAGTCTGTCAATTTCTGCATACAGCTCCTTTTTTCGGGCAGGATCCTGTTCATTTCGATGCTCCTCGAATTTTTGCTCGATCCGGTCGAGCAGTTCCTTTTCCTTTGTCCAGTTGAGCGTACCCATTCTGTCGGTACCCTTGAACATCATGTGTTCAAAGTAATGCGCCAGTCCGGTGGTATCTGCGGGGTCATGTTTACTGCCTGCACGTACAGCAATTTCCGTGTAAACCCTGGGTTCGTCTTTGTTCACACTAAGAAAAAGCCTCAGGCCATTTTCGAGCGTGAGCATCTGCGCCTGAACGGGGTCGCCGGGAACAGACGTGAATCGGATTTTTTGGGCAGTTTGCGGGGCATATTCGTGCATAATACAGGATTTGCGGTGGTTTAAACGGGAATAACTCTATAACCTGAAAATGGCAGGTTAGTTCAGCAGGCAGCACTGATTGTGTCTTTAATCAGATCGGGGTCAGACACCCAGTAGGCAGCGTCAAGTCCGGCGATGGGTTGCCCCGGGGGACAAACCTTGCGTTTTCCGGTGAAATGAAACTCTGAAGCGCCGGTTTCGCGCACAATTTCAGCTATATTGGAAGCATCAATACCGCTGCCGGGCATAATACTGATGCGTCCTGCGGCGGCACCGACCAGTTTTCCAAGCGTGAACCTGCCCTTGTAAGCACTGTCGGCCTGTCCGGAAGAAAGCACCCGGTCAAAACCCAGGTCAATCAGCTGTTCGAGTGCAGCGAAAGGGTCGGGAGTAAAATCAAACGCCCGGTGGCATACCAGTTCCATATCGCCGGCTGCCGATTTAAATGCAGCGAGTGCCTGCAGATCGAGCTGACCGTTAGTATCGAGGGCACCCACGACCACGCCGTTTGCTCCGGCCTCTCTGCAAAAACGGATATCGTCGAGCATAACATCCATTTCGGCATCTGAAAAGCAGAAATCGCCCTCCCGGGGCCGGATGAGCACATTAACAGGAATAGCGAGCTGGTTCACGGCATGGCGGATCAGTCCCGGAGATGGAGTGACGCCACCTGTATCCAGTGCCGAGCACAGTTCAATCCGGTGGCCACCTGCCGCCTGGGCAGCGCGGGCAGACTGTATATTAACAGCGCATATTTCGAAGGAAATTCGTGATTGCATGGCGTCAAGATAATTGGGGGGCAAATGTGGTGATTTGTATTTAAATTTGTGCCAGATGATTCTAAAAATGCGTCATACTCTGGCAATTATTATGCTTTTTTCTGCCACAACCGTTTACGGGCAGGACCTTCACTTCTCACAGTTCTACCTGAACCCGGTAACAATCACCCCGGCAGCACCGGTCATGGCGCAGGGCGATATGCGCGCCGCGTGCGTGTACAGGAGCCAGTGGCAGCGTGTCCCGGTGGCTTATGAAACCTTTTCCGGATCATTCGACTACACAGCGGCCCGTTCCGGTAGCAGTTTGCTGCGTCTGGGTTTGCAGTTGCAGCAGGACAAAGCGGGCGACGGGGGGCTCGAGTGGCTGCAGGCAGGACTAACTGCGGCAGTAGGGCAGCAAATTTCAGCGGAACACAGACTGGGCGCGGGGTTTGGCATATCGCTGATACAACGCAGGGTTGAAACAGGCAACCTCACATTTCAGAATCAGTGGGGAGGCGACAGTTTTGATCCGACGTTGCCGAGTAAAGAGTCGTTTCCGGCGGCATCAGGCATTTCTCCGTCTGTTTCTGCTGGGCTGTTCTGGCTTTACCGCGCCGAAACTGGCAGAAATTCCGCCATGGCAGGTGCCGGACTCAGTCATATCAACAGGCCTGATATTGGATTCGAGCCGGGAGGCAACAGATTACCTGCAAGAACCAGTCTGTACCTGCACAGTGTAATTCAGGTCGGTGAAATGGACGACGCCGTGCTGTTCGGAGCCTGGCAGCAGATGGCTGCTGCGAGAGAAGTGCTGATGGGGGCTGGCTATCGCCGCATATTAACCACCGGAACTGCCAATCATACCGCAGTACAGATGGCAGTTGCCCACCGGATAAACGACGCACTGATTCCTTCCATTCAGGTTGACAGAAACAACTGGACGCTGGGAATTAGTTATGATTTCAACATTTCTTCATTTAATACGGCTACCAGTGGCAGAGGTGGCATGGAAATTGCTTTGGTATGGAACAGGATACCGGTTCCGTTGGTGAACGGCGCCAGAACCTGCCCTGTTTTTTAGAGCTTGTTCAGGATTCACTGCCGTTGGCAAAAACAGGCTTATTTTTTGTCAGTTTTTGCGTTTTTGAAGGCACATAGCTGGTGCTACGTAACTGAAAAAAGGTGAAAAATGGCGAAAAATGAGCCGTTTTTGACTCGGTGAGAGAATCCTGAACAAGCTCGTAATCATTGTCTGTAATCCGCGCGCTCCTTCCGCAATAGCGCATGCGTCAATTGTGCTGCTTGTTCATCGCGCCAACAACCTGAATTCCGGTTCATACCTCTATGCGGCTTAGGGTATTGTTTTTCTTCTGGAGCTTACTGTGTGTTTCCACGCTGATGGGACAGTCCCCGCGTGCATACAGGCGCGCAGGCGAGACCGCATTCCTTAACAAAGACTATGGCGCTGCCATCAGGTACTACAGCGATTTGCTGAAACGCAAACCGGGCAACAGTGATTTGCAATGGCAATATGCCGAGTGCTCAAGATTGCTGTATTCCTGCAAGGAGGCAGAAAACACCTACAAACAGCTACTCGAGGCCGATACAGGAAGTTACAAAAAGTTCCCGTTTCTTTATTTCAGACTGGCAGAGGTGCAGAAAATGCAGGGCGATTATACAGCAGCAGCAGCCAATTTTGATCGCTTTACGAGTACTGCTCCTGCGGGTGCCGACTCCGTTTATCTTTCAAGGGCATTTGTAGAAGCTGAATTATGCAGAAATATCCGGGAACTGGATTCAAACCGGCTGCTGGTCGAGGTAAAACACCCCGGAAAAGAAATAAACAGCACCTGGTACGACTTCGCACCCGCAATTGCCGGTGATACACTATACTACTCATCTGTCCGTTTTGAGAAAAAAGCAAAAGGAATCCGGAAAAAACCTGTCAGGATGAGTCGTGTGATGATTGCCGTTGCATCTGGCAGGGGCCGCGAACCTGGCCGGGGCTTCCCGGTAACTGACACTGCCCATGTGGCACATACTGCTTTTACACCCGACGGGCGCTATGTATTCTTCACCCTTTGCAAGGACATCAATGCTTCGGAGAAACGATGTGAGCTCTGGGTTACTGCGCTCGATCGTCGCAACAAGTGGCTGACCCCCAAAAAATTACCGGCCAGCGTCAATTTGCCCGGATACACCGCCACACACCCCAACGTCGGCTACGACAGCAGCAAACAATCGCTGATACTGCGGTTTGTGAGCGACAGACCCGGAGGCAGGGGCAAACTGGATATCTGGAGCGTGCCCCTCGACACCAACTACTTCTGTCCGTGCAACATCCCCGTTCCGGGCAAGCAATTATCCAGCCTTCCGGCGTTCTCCCAACCGGTGAATGAAGTCGGTATCAACACACCCGGCGATGATATTACCCCTTTTTATGACACCAACACAGGACGGCTATACTTCAGTTCGGATGGCTGGTCCGGATACGGGGGACAAGACATCTTCTATGCTGAAAAAAATCGGAAACCTGTCAATGCAGGCTCCGGACTCAACTCCGGCTACAACGACATGTACATGATACTCTCTGATCGGAGCGACAGAGGCTATTTCAGCAGCAACCGACCGGGCTCCCTGTATCTGGATGAGAAGAACAAAACATGCTGCAATGACATATTTTCATTCAGCGTAAAGCAGGATACAGCACAACCGTCGCCAGAAACTCAATTACCCCGTACCATTCAGGAGCAACCTGACACCATAATGCAAGTGCCAGTTCGTGAAAGACCGGAAGATTTCGGTGGTTTGCCGCTTTACTTCGACAACGACCAGCCCGACAGCAGAACCAGAAATACATCCACCCGAAAAACATACGCAGAAACCGTGCTCCAGTATCTTGATCGTCGCGACGAGTACAGAACCCGTTACACTGAAGGATTAAAGGGCAGCAGTGCGGAGGATGCCGCCAGCGCCTCTGACAGTTTCTTTGACGACGAAGTCAGAGCGGGTGCCGAGCGGCTCAACCAGTTATGCGAACTGCTGCTGGAGCGGCTTGAATCCGGAGAAACCTGGGAGATACAACTCAGGGGCTTCACCAGTCCGCGGGCGGAAAGCGACTACAACCTGTTTCTGGCCAGGCGCCGAATTAAGAGCGTGATGAACGAACTGGACACCTGGCAGGACGGATCACTGAAAAAATTTATTGACGGCGGACAACTGAAGATCAGTGAGCTGAGTTTGGGCGAAACCGCCTCAAAAGTGGGCATTAGTGACAAAATAACCGACGAAAAGAACTCAATTTACCATCCTGACGCAGCCCGGGAGCGAAGGGTGGAAATCGTCAGAATAATTGATTTGAAATTTTAAGGCCAAAATATTTCAGGTTTAAAATCCTCTTCGCTTAAATTTGCCGCTATCAGAAACAGCAACCGCTTTTCTACCTGACTAAATTACAGAACCACAACCTTTTACCGACCCTTGGCTAAAAAACGCGTCGTCAAAGATTATCAAGCGCTCACAGAAGAAATCGTCCGCGCTATCAGAGAAAAGTATCCAACCGGATACGCAGACCATCTTGTGTCTTACAGTGACAAGGATGGCAAAAAAGTATCTGCCCTTCCATTTGAAACGGAGGACACCTACTATCTCATCCGCATGTCTGTACAGGAGGCCAAACGCCTGGTAAAAGACGACGTGGAATTTGATGACGAGGTTCCGGTAAAAGAGGACATCGCTGACGTTGAGGTTGACGACGAGTTCGATGGCGAGGGCGAAGACGATGATGATCTCGCAGAAGGCTCCAGTGACGAGGATGACCACATCATCGTTACACGCCGCAGAGACGAAGGCGATGATATTGCCGACGACTCGGACTATTAACCGGGACATATATGCGTATTGACTCCAAACTGCCCAACGTCGGCACCACGATTTTCTCGGTTATGTCGGGTCTGGCCAGTCAGGTTGGAGCCATCAACCTGTCGCAGGGTTTTCCGAACTACGATCCATCCCCCGAATTGCAGTCGCTGGTAAGCAGGCACATGGCTTCCGGCGACAATCAGTATTCTCCCATGCCGGGACTGATAACGCTGCGGGAGCGGATAGCCGAAAAAATGGATCGGATCTATGGTTGTCCGTTGAATCCGGACACAGAGATTACCATCACGGCGGGTGGCACACAGGCCATCTTCTGTGCCATCGGTGCCTTTGTGCGGCCGGGCGACGAGGTAATCCTGATTGAGCCCTGCTACGACTCTTACAGACCCTCGGTAGAAACGATGGGCGGGATACCGGTTATTTATTCGCTTTCGGCACCCGACTACCGCGTAAACTGGCAGGAATTGAAAAAACTCGTCGGTCCCCGCACGCGCATGCTGTGTATCAATACCCCACAGAATCCGACCGGCACCATACTGCGGGAAGAGGATATGCGGGAGCTCGAGAATATACTTCAGGGTACCGACGTCATTGTGATGAGCGACGAGGTGTATGAACACCTTATATACGATGGAGAGCCGCATGCCTCTGTGCTGAGATACCCTTCACTGTATGAGCGATCACTGGCAATCTATTCTTTTGGTAAAACCTACCACAATACAGGCTGGAAAACCGGCTATTGCATTGCGCCACCTGCACTGACCAGAGAGTTCAGAAAAGTGCACCAGTTCAATATATTCAGTGCCAATCATCCCATGCAGGCTGCATTTGCCGATTTTATGCAGTATCAGGATGAATATCTGGGGCTTCCGGAATTCTATCAGCGGAAACGCGACTTCTTTCTGCAGGCCATGTCGGCCACCCGGTTCAAGCCACTGCACTGCTCAGGAACCTATTTTCAGTTGTTCTCCTACCGCGATATCAGTGACGAACAGGACCTGGACTTCTGCAAGCGACTCACCACGGATTTTGGCGTGGCCGCCATTCCGGTTTCATCATTTTACAGCGACCTGAAGGATGAAAAGGTGATAAGACTTTGCTTCGCCAAGACGGAAGATTTGCTGGAAAAAGCAGGCAAACTGCTGGAACGGGTATAAGAGCTTGTTCAGGATTCTCTCACCGAGTCAAAAACGGCTTATTTTTCGCCATTTTTCACCTTTTTTCAGTTACTTAGCACCAGCTATGCGCCTTCAAAAACGCAAAAACTGACAAAAAATCAGCCTGTTTTTGCCGACGGCAGAGAAGCCTGAACAAGCTCTAAGAGCTTGTTCCAAAACAAGAATGCCCACCGAGCTGAGTGGGCATTCATTTTGAAAACCGGATTAATGAAGCCTCGAGGGCCGGAATATGAAGCGTATGATGTCCTTTAATGAAGGTTATGAGGAGGTAGAGACATTTACTAATGCAGATGCAAATATAAATAGGATACTTTCCGCCAACACAACAACTTAATAAGTGGACATCTCTGACTAATAAGTGGATTACAACACATAATTTATAAAAATTCAGGGACATAAATACACCGGACTCCGAATAATGTGATACTTTAGCGTTAGAGCTTGTTCAGGATTCTCTGCCGTTGGCAAAAACAGGTTGATTTTTTGTCAGTTTTTGCGTTTTTGAAGGCGCATAGCCGGTGCTACGTAACTGAAAAAAGGTGAAAAATGGCGATAAATGAGCCGTTTTTGACTCGGTGAGAGAATCCTGAACAAGCTCTTAAACACAGATTATGCGCTTGCTGCGTCTTTGCACAATTCTGATTACTTTTTTGACAACCGGGGCGATATTTGCCCAGGAAACAGGCGTGCTGATTCCACAATCAGTCACGACTGATTTTCCGTTTACAGTACACCAGTATTACCGGAACAAGGGCCTTTCGGGAAATAATACACTTGACATCCTCTGGGAATCGGACGGACATATCATGTTTGCCATGGAGTATGGAATATACCTGTTCGAAGGGTACCACTTCAAACTATTACCCATCAAGGCAAAAGACGCTCCGATTCAACAACTTGTACACAACCCGGAATACAATATAACCTACGGACTGACAGCCAACGAGGATTTGTATGAAATTTCACCGCAGGCACGATACCTGGGTTCTGCGAGTGCAATATGTACCCGGAAAAACGAATTGATAACAATCAGTTCAGACGGGGTACTGACAAGATATTTTCACCCCTACTTTACCCCCTTCAGTTCGGTAGCAACTGGTCTTGCCGATTGCAAACGGATCTGTTACAACGGCACAAATATTTTGATAGCTGACACCGAAAGGGTTTATGAATTTACCGGAGATGCCAGAACGCTGATTAAAACCTATAAAATCCCTGATATCATTCAGATAACAGAGGATCCGTACGACCACTCATTTCTGTTGATGAGCAGCAATGATCTGTACCGGATCAGCGGCAGGACTGTCACAACCCTTAATAAAAGCAAATCACCATCCGGATTTACCAGACTGATCGTAGCCGGCCGTGACAGTTTCTATTTGTCATCGTACACCGGGCTTCACAGAATTTTCCCTTCCGGAGCAGCCAGATATGATGAAGTTGACGGACTACCCTCTCACTCCCTGAACGGGGTTGCCTGTGACCCCGGAAGTGGACGCCTCTGGATTGCGACCGGCAACAAGGGCGTACTCAGGCTGGAACCCAAATGTGCCAAAACCTACTACCGTACAGGTGTAATCGGTGATCGCTCCCTGGGTTCGGTTGCTTCGCTTGACTCCCGGAGGCTGGCCATCGTTGAGAATGACAAAATTCTGATGATGGATACCCGGACAGACAGTATCTCTACCCTGCTGGAACACACATTTCCGGAGGGTACATTTATTTCTTTGACAGTACTGGGAGATACGCTGGCCATAGGCACCTGGGGAGCAGGCATCTTTCTTCTTAAAGATGGCAAAAAGATCGGACGGCTACTACCGCCCCTGATTCCGGGAAAAATTGTAACGGGCTGTTTCAGGGACAGGCGTGGAGCCTGCTGGATTGCCACCAACAAGGGAATTGCCTATGGAAAAACGTTGGGCCAGATTCAGCCACTTCACCCGGATATCATACAGAAATTATTTATCAGCTTTTATCAACTGAGGAACGGCGACGTATGTGCTGCCGGAGAATTCGGCGTTTACATCTTTTCTGAAGATGGAGAAATAAAACGTTATCTGAGCGCTTCCGATGGACTGACCGGTAAAGAAGTACGCGCGTTTCACGAGGATGAGGAGGGACTGTTGTGGATTGGAACCAGTGCCGGAGGACTGTATTGTTATGACAATGGAGTACTCACATCTATCAACAAGAAAAAACAATGTGCCCTTCCTCTCGATGTATTCACGCTGGCAAGAGCCCGTGATGGCAATTTGTACATGACCACCAACAACGGACTGTGGGGGGTTAATGGACGTAAACTCAGGGCTTTTTACAGGAATCAACTAAACCAGCTCATCCCGTTCAGATATGATGAAGCACATGGTATATTGAATACGGAGTTTAACGGAGGCTTTCAGAACAACTACTATGCTGGAAATGATGGCAGGCTTTTTTTTCCGACTGTACAGGGACTGGTGGCATTCACTCCGCCTGCCGTAGTGGAGTCTTCTCTTAGTGCCTATATTGATCACATACTGATAGACGGGGTATATTCGGACACCCTCCCCCGCCTCCTTTACCGAAGTACCAAGAATATTGAAATAATAACAGGCTCTATCAATCTGGAGAGCAACAGAAACTCCTACTTGCAGTACAAACTCGAGCGGGAGGGCATTGCCTCTGTCTGGAGTGCCTTGTCGAAGGAAACCAGATTCGGTTTGTTGCTTTCGGCCCCCGGAGACTACACCCTGTACCTCCGCATTGTGGATGCCTGTAACACGGAACTAAGTCCGACAAGCGCCTACTCTTTCACCATTGAGCCGCACATTTACGAGAACAAATGGTTTCAGATTGCAGGGGTCATCGCCGGACTAATTTTGTCAGTAATTATAATAAGACTGGTTGTCAGGAGAAGAGAAAAAGAACGAGAGAAGGACTTTCAGACCAAAACAACCATACTGACACTCGAAATGCAGGCACTTCAGTCGCGTATGAATCCGCACTTTGTCTTCAACATACTGAACAACCTGAAATCGCTGGTTTCACTGGGTCGTACAGACAAAGCGGAGAAGATGATCAGCAACTTCTCGGTGCTGCTCAGGAAAGCATTCGAGAAGAGTAACGAAACAATACTGCCACTTGGAGAAGAAGTAAGTCTGGTTGAATTATACCTGAAACTGCAAAAAGAGCGATTTGACAACAGTTTCACTTTTCATGTAACATGCCCCGAGGATATCAGGAACAAACCGGTACCTTCATTCATTTTGCAGCCGCTGGTAGAAAACGCAGTTATACACGGTATCACGCACAGCGAAAAGCCGTGTCATATCGGGGTTGAATGTACAGGAGAAGAAAACAGGCTTGTAATTGTCGTTAAGGACAACGGTATTGGCAGAAAACAGTCGGGGAGGATCAACAAAAACAAACCCAGTCACCAGTCGAAAGGACTTGAGCTGATTGAAAAGAAAATACAGATTGCCGAAGAGATATACGCCATGCAAATCAGCCTGTTATTCAAAGACGCCGACCCGGTCAGTGAGGAAGGGACAATAGCCACCATTAAAATCAGTTACAATGTCTGATATAAACTGCCTGATTGTAGAGGACGAGAAACTTGGCCAGGACATCCTGCTCAGAAAACTCAGCCAGTTTTTCCCCCGATGCAAGGTAGTGGGTATCGCAGAAAGTGTCAAATCGGCGACCGGGTTACTGAATACTACAAAACCCGACATTGTCTTCATGGATGTACAGATAAAGGGAGGCACTGCCTTTGATATCCTGTCTGAGTTCCCGGAAAGAGGATTCCATGTCATTTTTCTGACGGCCTACTCACATTATGCCATAGAGGCCCTGAACAAAAGTGCGGCCTATTATCTGTTAAAACCGATTGATGACGATGAATTTTGCAAAGGTGTACAGCGGGTTGTTGATGAAATAACCCGATCGAATGAGAGTGAATTTGTGCTCATCAACACGAGCGGCGAGCAGCGACAAATCAGGCACGATGACATCTTTTATCTGGAAGCGGACGGACCATACACCACCATCGTCACGCAAAAAGAGCATATACTGGTATCCAGAAATATCGGAAGTTTTGAAGACAGCTTTCCGGCGTACCGGTATGTACGCTGTCACTATTCATTTCTGGTTAATTTGAGCCATGTTAGTCTGATGGACAGATCTGAATGGTCTGTTGTCATGGAAAACGGTACGGCGCTCCCCATATCAAGGAGAAAACACGCAGAAGTAGTGAAGAAAATGACCAACTTTAAAGGTCGCTTCCGCGAATAACATCGCGTGCGAACAGAATCTTCGGCTTCCAGTACTTTGATGTGGAGATATTTTCGACGATGATTCCGCGGCTGCAGGTGCTGTGTACACAAATTATTCCTTCTGTAGTATTTTCCACCACCATGGCTACGTGTTGAATCCTGCCCGGAGCACCAAAGAATACCAAATCGCCCGGCAGTACATCTTTCAGGGATTTTTTTACCCCCTGCCTTGACTGAAGTGAAGAACTTGACGAAACACTGATTCCGAATTCATCGAGGACAAAGCGGGTGAAGCCGGAACAATCAAACCCTGTTTTGGGAGAACGGCCTGCAGAACGATAGCGGAGTCCGAGAAAATTCTGGGCATACCCGACGATCTCGCTTCTGAACTGCAGTGTTTCTGCATCGCTGGCGCCGAAGGTAGGGGGATACCCGCCAGGCCTGAATGAGGCCATTATTACAAGAAGGGCAGGCAGCAGCAGCGTTGCTGACAGGCGACGTGAAAGGGGCTTCCGGGGGGACGGAATGTTCATTGTTTCGGTCATGTTACTCAAATTATTTCTGCGCGGACAAGCCGAATGAAATAATTTCACCCTGAAAAGGGGTGAAAATTCGCAGAAAACGCGCCCAAAGGACAGGGATTAAAGGGCGATTATTTGCTCACATGGAGCTATTGACTGGTTGTTACTACGGCAAAGGTAGAAAACCGAAATCAAGTTCAAAGTAAATATACAGATATTTTCATTTTATTAAGAATTGGTCGGCATCGTTCAGGAACGGCAGTCTTGCTCTGAAATCGTGTAATTCAGGCAAGGAAACGGAAACCGTAACAACCGCCCCGGAGGCCGTCAGCGAGACCAGTTGCTGTCCGGAATAATCAATGACGCATGAGTCGCCGGAGTATTCCAGGTCATTTCCGTCGCGGCCCACCACATTCACTCCCACCACATACGACTGGTTCTCGATGGCTCTGGCTGGCAGCAGCGAGCGCCAGTGCTGACCGCGCCGGGAGGGCCAGTTTGCTACATAGAGCAGCAAATCATAAGCCTCTGTTCCGGCCTGATTACGGCTCCACACAGGAAATCTCAGATCGTAACAGATCATCGGACAAATCCGGAAGCCCATCCACTCTACCGTCATTTTACGGTTTCCCGGCGAGAATACCTCGTGCTCGCCCGCGAGCGTGAACAGGTGTCGTTTGTCGTAATACTCGAAATGGCCGTCGGGAAACATGAATACCAGTCTGTTCCTGTTGGAGCCGTTTTCTATGCAGATGAAACTGCCAGCCACAGCAGCTCCGAGATGACCTGCCGTCTCTTTCAGCCAGTTCAGCGTACGGCCGTTCATATCTTCAGCCAGCGCAGCGGCATTCATGGTAAATCCGGTAGTGAACATTTCAGGCAGCACAACCAGATCCGTCATTCCGGCCAGAGGGGCCAGTTTTTCACTGAATTGCCGGAGATTGGCGTCAATATTTTCCCAGACAAGGCCGGATTGCACGATAGAAATACGCATTTCAAAAAAATTTGAAGACAAAAATACAAAATGGTATTAACACTGACCGATATCACCATTATTCATCGGAAGTACCCCGTACTTTGCGCCGGATTATATTCACGTTGTTTTCACCCGATTTTCGAGAAAATGAGATTTATCCTCGCCTTTGCTCTTATTCTTTACGCCCTGCAGGGAATTTCCCAGGACGCCAAAGAAATTGTGCGCCGGTCGGAAGACCGGCTGCGCGGTAATACCTCCATCGCTGAAATGACCATCACCACCGTTCGGCCGAAATGGACGCGCAGCATGGAAATCAAGTCGTGGTCGAAAGGAAAAGATCTGGCGATGATACTGATACAGTCGCCGGCCAAAGATCAGGGGATTACCTACCTGAAGCGTAAAAAAGAAGTGTGGAACTGGATTCCGTCGCTCGAGCGCAAGATGAAATTGCCACCATCCATGATGAACCAGTCGTGGATGGGCACCGACTTCACCAATGACGATCTGGTAAAAGAATCATCGGCTGCTGAAGACTACACACACCGGTTGCTCGGTCAGGAAGATATTGGTTCTTTTCAGTGTTACAAAATAGAGATGACCCCAACAGCCAGTGCTGCGGTTGTTTGGGAGAAAGTTATCGTCTGGATTGACAAAAAGGACTATATTCAGTTGAAGGGAGAATTTTACGGCGAAGGCAACCAGGTAGAAAACACCATGGTATCATCAGATGTAAAGATGCTCGGAGGGCGCATGCTTCCTGCCCGTATCGAGATGACACCTGCCGGGAAGCCGGGACAGAAGACCGTTATCACCTACAAATCGCTGGCCTTTGACAAACCGCTGGAGGAGTCGTTCTTCAGTGTGGAAAACATGACCAAAATCCGGTAGCCATGCTGTTTATACTCGCCTGGCGCAACCTGTGGCGCAATAAAAACAGGACGTTCATTACCATGGCCAGTATCAGCAGTGCTGTTTTGCTGTCGGTAACCCTCGTTTCGCTCCAGAGAGGTATCTTTGACAACCTGATTCGCAATGTTGTCAGTTTTTACACAGGCTACATACAGGTTCACGGCAAGGGTTACTGGAGTGACCAGACACTGGAGAACTGTTTACCATTAACTGACGGACTGCTTGACTCCGTTCTGGCTACTCCGGGAGTTGCCGGCGTAACACCCCGGCTCGAGGCATTTTCGCTGGCTTCTTTCGGTGAAACGACGAAAGGCTGCATGGTGGTGGGCATAGATCCGGACGCAGAGAACGAAATCACCCGACTGAAAGACAAACTGATTTCCGGTACATACCCGGGAAAGGGTGACAATGGTTTAATGGTAGCGGAAGGCCTGGCCCGGACCATGGGCGTACATACCGGCGACACACTTGTTTTGCTCGGACAGAGCATGTACGGCTCCACGGCAGCGGGCAAGTTTGCCATCACCGGCCTGCTCAGGTTTGGCGCTCCCGACCTCAACCAGCGGCTGGTATATATGGATATCAGTGCTGCCCGGCTGATGTATGATACGGGAGAGGGCGTAACGTCACTGGTAGTCCGGCCGGCCGACGAAACCCGGTTCAGGCCACTCGCCGCCACGCTGCAGTCCTCCTTTTCGGGTTCAGCGGATGTGATGACCTGGGAGGAGAAAATGCCGGACATCGTACAGCATATCGAGACAGATACGGCCAGCATGTATATCATATCGGGTGTTCTGTACCTGCTGATTTCATTCGGGATATTCTCCACCCTGCTGATGATGCTTGCCGAGCGCCGGAGAGAATTCGGCATGCTGGTCGCGCTGGGCATGAAGCGCAGTTTGCTGGCCCGCCTTGCCGTGATGGAATCCGTCATGGTGGCATTTTTAGGTGCTCTGGCAGGAATTGTGATCAGTTTTCCGGTAATATGGTATCTGGAGAAACATCCGATCAAAGCCTGGGGCGCGCTTCGGGAGACCTTTGAGCGCCTTGGATTCGAAGCTATTTTCCCCACTGTGCTACAGGCGGATGTTTTCATCAGTCAAACAGCCATCGTACTGATACTGGCGCTGATACTGGCCGGATATCCGGCCTGGCATATCATGCGGCTAAACACCGTACAGGCCATCAGAAGCTGAATCATTATGCTGATATATCTATCCTGGCGCAACATCTGGCGCAACAAGATCCGCAGTGCCGTCATCATGAGTTCCGTAGCCCTGGGCATGGTGGCCGGCGTATTTATCATTGCCCTCTAATACGGTATGGGCAACAGCCGCCTGAAAATTGCGATTGAGCACGAGGTTTCTCATATTCAGGTGCACCATCGCGATTTCAAACCCGATTACAAGCCCGGCTTCAGTTTTCTGGCAGATGAAACATCGAAGGCAATCCGTACCGTTCCGGGAATAAAATCCGTATCCGTGCGGAGTGTAGCCTCCGGGATGATTGCAAATGCAGGGAGCGCCAACGGCGTAATGATATATGGTATCAATCCTGAAGATGAAAACAACACCAGAGCACTGGCTTCCTTCGTAAAATCAGGCAGCTACCTCGATACTGCGGTACACGGACAGGTACTTGTGAGTACACGACTGGCCCAAAAAATGAATCTGAAGACCGGATCAAAGGTGGTGCTGACCTTCACCGACCTGCAGGACAACATCGCTTCCGGAGCATTCAGGGTGCGCGGACTGTACCAGAGCGAAAATGCGCCACTGGATGAGATGCAAATTTTCATCCTGAAAAACGAGCTGGACGCCCAACTCGGCATCGCCGGACAGGCCCATGAAGCAGCCATACTGCTGGAAAATGATGAAGCACTGGAAAATACGGCCTCCGAACTGCAAACAGCCCTGCCCGACTGCACCGTTGAAACATGGAAACAACTGAGTCCGGAAACTGATCTGGTCATTTCGTCACTTGATTCGTACAGCATGATATTCATCGTGATTATTCTGATGGCACTGTCGTTTGGCATCGTGAATGCCATGTTGATGGCCGTCCTCGAACGCGCGCGGGAGATTGGCATGCTGATGGCCATTGGTACCAGCAAAGTCCGGCTTTTCACCATGATACTGCTCGAGACAATATTCCTGACCGTGGCAGGGGCTCCGGTTGGTCTGTTTGCGGGTTGGCTGATTATCCTGTGGCTTGGAAAGCACGGCATTGACTTCTCGGCCATGGCCGGAGAGACCATGAGCCGCTTCGGATATGCCCAGATTATATACCCCGAACTGCCCTTTCACAGTGTTGTTTACACCCTTGTTCTGGTAGTTTTTACAGCGCTCCTTTCGGCCATTGTGCCCGCCATGCGCGTACTCAGACTTAAACCGGCAGAAGCCATCAGACGATAAAAGACATGGAAAAAGTTGTTCTCGACGCACACAACGTCAGCAAAACATATAACGAAGCGTCGGCTGTGCCGGTTCACGCAGTCAACAACGTACACCTTCACATCACCGAGGGTGAGTTCACCGCACTGGTGGGGCCGTCGGGATCGGGAAAAACCACACTGCTCAATCTGCTGGGCGGACTCGACAGGCCCACCGAAGGCCAGATTATTGTAGGAGGAGTGGATATCACCGGACTGAAAGAGAACGAACTGATTAACTTCAGGCTGCACAACATAGGCTTTGTTTTTCAGTCGTTCAACCTCATACCGGTACTCACTGCCCGGGAGAACATCGAGTTCATCATGCTGCTGCAGGGAACTGAAAAAGAGGTACGCGACAAGCGGGTAAACGAACTGCTGGCCGCCATCGGACTATCGGACAAGGCAGATGCACGTCCGGGTGAATTATCCGGCGGACAGCAACAGCGCGTGGCTGTTGCCAGGGCACTGGCATCAAAGCCCAAATTCATTCTCGCCGATGAGCCTACGGCCAATCTCGATTCGGCAGCAGCCAACAACCTGCTCGATATGATGGTTCGCCTCAATCAGGAAGAAAATATCACCTTTCTGTTCTCCACCCACGACCAGCGCGTCATTGACCGCGCCAGGCGGGTAGTCAGGCTCGTTGACGGAAAAATAACCGAAGATACCCCATGAAGCTGCTCCGCTGCATATCACTCATCACCTTGCTCGCCTGCGCGTACCAGCCAGCGCACGCGCAGGAAGACACCATCTTCCGGAAGCTGGCGTTCAGAGGGTATGTGAAAAATATGCAGTCTATTTCGCGGGCAGGGGTACAGAAAGTATCGCTCACTGACGGATTTTTACACAATCGTCTGATTTTCAAATATAAACCCGACAGCAACTGGACGATAGATGCCGAAGTCAGAAACAGACTCTTTTATGGAGAAGGGTCGCGTTTGGGTGGTGCGTACTACGCAGACATACTTGACAGGGACAATGGATTGTGGGACGGCGCTTTTGTTGTCAGAAACAATACCATCATCTGGAGCACCATGATTGACAGGTTATGGGTGGACTACACGCGTGCGGACTGGCGCGTGCGGGTGGGCCGGCAGCGCATCAACTGGGGCATAGCCACTACCTGGACACCCAACGACCTGTTCAACGCGTGGAACTTTCTCGATTTTGATTACGAGGAAAGGCCCGGCACCGATGCCATCCTGATTCAGAAGCAATTCGGTGAGTCAGTAACCGTGGATGCAGCCGTGAGCGGAAGCCGGTATGACAGCAGTTATGTGGCTGCCATTCGGATTGCTGCCAACTGGAAAGCGTACGATCTGCAATGGATAACCGGATTATACAAAGGCAGGCCCACCGCCGGCATGGGATGGGCCGGACCACTTGGCCAGTTCGGATTCAAGGGAGAAATGGCGTGGTTTGGTGCCGACACCGGCTCCACATTCAGTGCTACCGTACAAATTGACCGGCTACTCCCCCACTCCTGGTATGTCAGTACAGGCCTCCTGTATGCCGGCGGAGCTTCGGGAAGCCTCCTGCAGCCCGCTTCACTGGCGACAAACACGCTGGCACCCGACCGGCTGATGCCTGTGAAATGGTCGGGTATCATTTCCGTTGTAAAGCCGGTGACACCCATACTCAATGCTTCTGTGGCGCTGGTTTACTCACCGGAGTTTCATCTTCTCATTGCCATACCCGCTCTGGCGTACAATATAAAGGAGGATTGGGACATTGACCTGACCGGACAGATGTTCCTGCTGCAGGCACCCGGCGACCGGTTCAGAGACCATTATCTGGCAGCATTTCTGCGGTTGCGGCACAGTTTCTGACTACCATTTGCTGCGGCCCGGCAACAAACTGCCGATACCGGCAACAGAAATCTGAGCAGCGTGAATGAGCGACATGACCGGGAACAGGCGCAGTAACTCCTTTCTTCCAAAAAAAGATGCAACGCTGTGCAGAAACAGATAATCCGTCAGAAACTTGACGGCAACCTGTCCGAGAAAAACCGTCCAGGGTAGAAAGCCTGCGATTGCCGCGAACAGCGAGATCCATATACTCACACAAAACAGCAGCACCGAGAGCAGCACCAGCTTGATTGTCAAGCCCGGAACAGCTGAATTTTTCCCGCCCCACCGGATTCTCTGCCGGATAAAAGTGCGCCAGTCGGGTTGTGGCATTGTGAGCACCACAGCTTCCCGGGACGGGAGAAACCGGGCTGTGCCGGGCCATCTTTCGTTTATTTTTCTGAGCAGAAACATATCATCACCCGAGGGAATGTGTTCATTTCCCTCATATCCATTGACAGCCATAAACGCTGATTTTCTGTACGCCAGACTGGCCCCGTTGCCCATCTGATGCCATCCGAGTTCGTAACCTGCCGCTGTAATACCCATCAGACCGATAAAATCGAGTGCCTGATAACGCTGCACCAGCGAATGGTCCGAAGTGCAGAGCACCGGGCATGCCAGAATATTCAGGTTATTATCTGCAGCGAACTGAGAGACCACCACCTTCAGGCAGTCAGGGGGCACCACACAATCGGCATCCGTAGTGACAATAATATCAGCGTCGGTGGCTGCCACAGCCAGTTCCAGCGCCTTTTTTTTGTTGGGAAACCCCTTTCTTTCAGGCGGCAGATACCCTGACAGACAAATCAGACGTTTTAAAGACCTGTTATCAGACTGGTCTTCGAACAAGCCGGTCACTGCCGCAGCCGTTTCATCCGTGGAAAAGTCGTCAACCACCACCAGTTCAGTCAGTTCAGGCGGGTAAGAGCCGTTCAGCACCGAAAGAATACAGTTGTGGATTACCGGGGCTTCATTTCTGGCCGGGATAACGACAGCAACGCGCAACCCCGGGGAATTCAGTCCTGAAACAGGGTGCAAACGTGCCCGCACAAATCCGCCCAGATAAACCAGCATAATCACGGCGTAGCAGAACGTCAGAAAAGCCAGGGCACATAACAGTTGAAACATGAAACAAATTATTTTTTAACTACTTTTGCGGTTGAAATATCACCCAACACAGAAAAAAATGGAGCCTCAGCGTCTGATTACAATCAAGGCATCTCTTCAGAAGAAGCGCATGCCCCTGTATGGGAAGATTATCCGTCTGACATGGCGCCTTCTGGTTGGCGGCATCATCAGTGTGGCGGTGTTATTTCTGATGATCAACTTCACATCCATTCCATCGTTCAGGGAGCTGGAAGACCCCGCTTCGGCACTGGCCAGTGAGGTGCTGGCCGACAACAACGAGGTACTGGGCCGTTATTTTGTGGAAAACCGCGTACCGGTTTCCTATGAAAACCTCAATCCGCACCTTGTTTCAGCATTGATATCCACGGAAGATGAGCGATTCAGGGAGCATTGCGGAATTGATGCCAAAGCTGTTGCGCGCGTGATGGTCAGGACGATTCTTCTGGCGGACCAAAGTTCGGGAGGAGGTTCGACAATTACCCAGCAATTGGCGAAAATGTTGTATTCCGACCGCGATTTTGAGGGATTGAGCCGGTTCGAGCGCTTTTTCAAACTGGTTTACATGAAATTGCGTGAATGGATTACAGCTGTCAAACTGGAAAGAGCCTACACCAAGGAGGAAATCATCTCCATGTATCTGAATCAGTTCAACTTTATCAATAATGCCTACGGAGTACATGCCGCATCCGAGGTATATTTTGGAAAAGACCAGTCGAAACTGAAAATTCAGGAGGCAGCGATGTTGATAGGAATGCTGCAGAATCCCTCCCGCTACAACCCGAACCGTCATCCGGACAGGGCCATGCGACGCAGGTGGGTAGTATTGTCGCAGATGCGACACAACGGGGTAATCAAAGAGGTGCAATACGACAGTCTGAAACTCCTGCCGCTGGGAATCAACTTCAAGCCGGTCACCTTTGTTGACGACAAGGCACCCTATCTGTGCGACTATCTGGAGAAGCAGGTATCCCAGATACTGGATCAACCTCAGGCCAGGCGTCCGGATGGCTCGCGATACAACCTTTACCGGGATGGCATCAGGATTTACACCACTATTGATCCGGTTTATCAGCGCCATGCCGAGGAAGCCATGATCTCCCAGATGAAGAAATCACAGGCGCGCTTCTTTCAGGTCTGGAAGGGACGCGATCCGTGGAAACACAAGTCGGGAGATGCCACCGAAGATGAAATGAAGATGAGAGAGGAGTCACTCTGGGCGCTGGTGCGGAAGGATTCGCGTTTCGAAGCCCTCTGGCCGCAGTACATGGATCAGGTTTGTACCGAAATAAAGAGTGATTTTTCATTTGAACTCCGCGACATTGACATGGAACGCATGCTCCGGGAAGAGAAAAAGTCAGGCAGTACCCGCGGAGAAACCACTGCAGCACAGGCTGCTGCCTACAAGGATATCATGCGGTCCAAAAACTGGGCTGCCGCCAAAAATGGTTACAAGTCGTTGCGTACAGCGATCACGAAGTTATATGGCACACCTGCGCGCATGAAGGTGTTTACCTGGGGCAATCAGCGGTTTGAAAAAGACACCGTCATGACCCCCATGGACAGCATCCGCTACCACAGAATGTTCCTGCAAACGGGCGTACTGGCGGTTGATCCCACTAACAGCGAAATAAAGGCATGGGTTGGAGGAATCAATTTCAAGTACTTCCAGTTCGATCATATTTACTCTCAGCGCCAGGTAGGCTCCACCTTCAAGCCATTTGTTTACGCCACTGCCATTGCACAGCAACACATCAGTCCGTGCTTTGAGGTGTTTGACCAGCCTGTGACCATTGAAAAGGGTTACATGAATTTCAGGCACATGAACGACTGGACACCCAAAAATGCCACGGGAGAATACACCGGAGAACGGCTTACCCTGAAGGAAGCCCTGAAGAACTCTGTGAATTCAGTGAGTGCCTACCTGATGAAACAACTCGGCGATACAGAACCAGTCCGCGGATTGTGCAACAACATGGGTATTGACTCCGTCAGGCAGTCAAACGGCCGCTATCTTATACCCCCGGGCTCCCCTTCCATATGTCTGGGAGCAGCTGACCTGACCGTTATGCACATGACAGGCGCCTACAGCACCTTCGCCAACAACGGAGTTTACAGAGAACCGTTTGTTATCAGAAAAATCGAGGACCGCAACGGAAGGCTCCTGTACAGATCCATACCGGAAGAGAAGGCGGCACTGCCGGCCGATGCCAACTGGGTGATACTCGACATGCTGAGGTACAACGTGAAGGGTGCCCCCGGTATCAACAAGCTCAAGAGCGACGCCGGCGGGAAGACCGGAACCACCAACAGTTATGCTGACGCCTGGTTTATGGGCGTCACCCCCCGACTGGTGGTCGGTACCTGGGTAGGCGGTGAGGACCGCTGGATCAGGTTTCTCAGTCTGGCAGATGGCCAGGGATCCAAACTCGCCCGACCCATATTTGCCGATTTCATAGCAAGGCTGGAGAACGACCCCGATTCAGGCTATGACTACACCGCCAGATTCACCCCGCCTCCCGGTGAGATGAACATCGAAACCAATTGCGATGTGTACGACAACCAGGGGGCGCCCGGCGACGAGGAGGACTTTTCATCGGACGGGAACAGCGGAAACAATGATGAAACAACCCCGACCCGACCAGGAAAAGCACGCAGACCCGATGATACATTCGGTGATCAGGACCAGTAAAAGGAACAACAAGAACATACATGGACAGTTTTGAAGTGATCGGCGGCCAGCCGTTACATGGCGATCTGCAGCCCCAGGGGGCAAAAAATGAAGCCTTGCAAATCATCAGTGCCGTACTGCTGACCAATGACACCGTAACCATATCCAACATTCCGGACATCCTGGATGTAAACAAACTCATAGATCTGCTCAGAGGGTTCGGCGTGTCGGTTGAAAGGCTCTCCGAGGATACCTACAAATTTTGTGCAGGATCTATTGACATTGACTACCTGCGATCTCCCGAGTTCATGCGCGACGCGGCACGCCTTCGCGGCTCCGTCATGCTGATTGGGCCGCTGCTCGCCCGCTTCGGTCGCGCCACCCTCCCCAAGCCCGGTGGCGACAAGATCGGACGCCGAAGGCTCGACACCCACTTTCTGGGTTTCCAGCAACTCGGTGCCGAGTTTAAATACGACGACAAACAGGATATTTACTACGTTGAAAAGCCCTCCGGAGGACTGAAAGGCACTTATATCCACCTCGACGAGATCTCTGTAACAGGAACGGCGAATGTGGTCATGGCTGCCGTACTGGCGAAGGGCAAGACGACCATCTACAATGCGGCCTGTGAACCGTACGTACAACAGCTCTGTCGCATGCTCACACGCATGGGCGCACGCATAGAAGGCATTGGCTCCAACCTGCTCCACATCGAGGGTGTCGAACAGCTCGGCGGCACCGAACACCGCTGTCTGCCCGATATGATTGAAATCGGGTCATTCATCGGTCTGGCAGCCATGACCGGCGGCGATATCACCATCAAAAATGCAGGAGTGGACCACCTCGGAATTATTCCACATACTTTCGAGCGACTCGGAATTACCATAGAGCGCAAGGGCGACGACCTGCATATTCCAGCGCACGAGCGATATGAAATCAGCACGTTCATAGACGGATCCATCCTGACCATATACGATGCACCGTGGCCCGGCTTCACACCCGACCTGATGTCCATTGTACTGGTAACAGCTACACAGGCGAGAGGATCAGTGCTCATTCACCAGAAAATGTTCGAGAGCCGACTGTTCTTTGTTGACAACCTGATTGACATGGGTGCCCAGATTATTCTGTGTGACCCGCACCGCGCAACCGTTATTGGACTCGACCGCCGGTATCCGCTCAGGGGGATAGAAATGAGCTCACCGGATATCCGTGCCGGTCAGGCCCTGCTCATTGCCGCCCTGTCGGCCAAAGGCAGGAGCGTCATACACAACGTACACCAGATAGACCGTGGTTATCAGTACATTGACCGCCGTCTGAATGCCATTGGTGCAAAAATCACACGTATCTGAGTTCAGGTGAACAACAGCTGGTAGATCAGAATTACACGTTGGTTGAAATATATTTGGAATTGGCCGACAAAAACGACGGACGTCAGAACAAAGTTTGCTGCCCTGCGTTTTGGTTTTTTCTTTTTCCAGATACACCATGCGCAATTTACTGACAGTCCTGCTGCTTCTCCCCTCAATTATTCTATTTTCACAGAAAAATGTCACTATCAGCGGTGTCATACGGGATGCCCAAAACGGTGAAACCCTGATCGGAGCCTCTGTGGCGGCTGTTGGCCTGTCGAAAGGGAGTGCAAGCAACGAATACGGCTTCTACTCCCTTTCGTTGCCGGCTGGCAGCGACTCAGTGACGCTGTTGTTCAGCTATGTCGGCTATGAGTCGCAGGCGCGGACTGTTTACCCAGCCGGTGAAATAAAACTTGATATGGCTCTGAACCAGGTGGGTGCACTGATGCAGGAGGTAGTCATCAAGGCGAATGTGCTTGCCGACAAGGTAAAAAGTACCGAAATGTCGGTTACCACCATCAGTACCCGCGAGTTAAAAGCCGTCCCTGCCCTCTTCGGGGAAACCGACATTATCAAAATCCTGCAACTAAAACCCGGATTTACACCGGGATCAGAGGGCACTACCGGTATCTTCGTCAGAGGAGGAAACACCGATCAGAACCTGATTGTGCTGGATGAAGCCGTTGTGTACAATCCCAACCACCTGTTCGGATTTTTCAGTACCTTCAACTCGGACGCAGTGAAAGACCTGAAAGTGTACAAGGGAGGCTTCCCTTCCCAATACGGTGGCCGGCTTTCATCGGTCATTGATGTACGGATGAAAGAAGGAAACAACAAGAAATACACTGCAGCAGGTGGTGTCGGCCTCATATCAAGCAGACTCACCGTAGAAGGTCCCATTCAGAAAGACAAATCTTCTTTTGTTGTAAGCGGTCGCCGCACTTACATTGACATATTTACCGATCAGGTGAACAAGGCAAACGCCAACGATCCCGATTTTGCCAAAATACCGGACTACTACTTTTACGACCTGAACACCAAAGTCAACTTTCAGCTTACGGAAAAAGACCGGATCTACCTGAGCGGTTATTTCGGCCGCGACGTGTTCAATTTCCGGGACATGAACTTTAACTTCCGTTTCGACTGGGGTAATGCCACCGGGACAGCCCGCTGGAACCACGTTTTCGGACCGAAACTCTTCTCCAACGCAACTTTTACCTATTCCGACTACCAGTATAACATCCAGAATATACTCCAGGGCTTCTCCTTCAACCTGGGAAGCAATATCAGGGATGCCAACACGAAAGTGGATTTTTACTACCAGCCCGATAACCGCCACACCATACGTTTCGGCGGAAATATCACCTACCACGACTTTGTCACAGCGCGCCTGAAAGCTGGCAGCAACGACGGAAATGTGCAGTTCAACGCCGGAAGGGAATATTACGGCTGGGAATACGGAGCCTACGCCTCCGATGAGTGGACCGCCACCCCGAAACTGAAAGTGAACTACGGCCTTCGTTTCTCGGCCTGGCAGAACAAACCGGCATTCTATGCAAACCTGGAGCCGAGGGTGGCAGCCAACTACTCCTTTACCAACCGGTTCTCGGGCAAGCTCTCGTACGCGCGCATGAACCAGTACGTGCACCTGCTCGCGAGCAGCGGCCTGTCGCTGCCCACCGATATATGGTATCCGAGTACCGAAAACGTGAAGCCCGAGGTGAGCGACCAGATTGCGGGCGGAATTTCATGGCTCATCGGCGATCAGGTACTTATCACCTGGGAGGCATGGTACAAATGGCTCCAGAATCAGGTAGATTTCATTGATGGTGCCGAACTGTTCGGCAATAACAACCTCGAAGAAGAACTCACCTTTGGCAAGGGATTCGCCTACAGTCCGCTCGAACTGGAAATTGAAAAGAAAGAAGGTCGCCTGACCGGCTGGATAGGATACACCCTCTCGTGGGCTAAACGCGGCCGTTTCCCGGTCATCAACAACGGAGAATACTTCAGTCCGAGGTTCGACACGCGCCACAACCTGACCGTGGTAGGTACTTATGAATTCAATAAACACTGGCAGGCCACAGCTACCTGGGTTTATTCCTCCGGCTATGTATCCTGGTTGCCTCAGGGCAGAATATCGGTACAGGATATACCCGGAGCTCCGATACAGACCATTGTGCCAGTTTACGGCGACCGCAACTCGTTCAGGTATCCGCCATACATGCGCGCCGACCTGGGACTGATATACAAATGGCAAACCAGAAAGAGCGAACACGATCTCACCCTGAGCGTATATAACGTTCTAGACCGCAGGAATCCGTACTTCATCTACCTGGATGCCGAATTCCAGAGCACGCCTGTGGGTGATGTACCCGTGGGCATCAAGGCAAAACAGGTTTCGCTCTTCCCTATCCTCCCCAGCATCACCTGGAACTTCAAATTCTGATCCAAAACACCCGATTTTATGAAACTTCAGATTCTTTCGCTCATAGCCGGTCTTGCTGCACTCGCCTCCTGCAACCTCACCAAGGACGTGGACATCGAACTGCCCTCGTACACCGGACAACCCGTTGTGGAATGTTACCTGGAGCCGGGCAAGCCGTTCAGGCTTCTGCTCACACAGGGATACTCCTATTTCGATCCTTTCGGACTTGATTCCACCTTTCTTCAGAAAACGCTGCTGAACGGCGCTACCGTTACCATTTCCTACGACGGGAAGACCGATACCCTGTATAATGTACCCACCTTTGAACTGAGTCCGGTTAAAATATTCAACTATACCGGCTGGAATAAAGTCCCTGCCACGCCCGGACTGGAGTACACCCTGCAGATTACCCTGCCCGGCGGCGCAACGATAACAGGAAGCACCAGCATGCTTCCACCCGTTCCGATTGACAGCGTGGTGTGCGACTTCAATCCCGATCCGAGGTTCGACACGCTCGCCCGGTTACTCACTTTTATCACAGATGACCTGACTACCGAGAACTTTTACCGCAGGATGCTACACTATTCCTCCCTCGACAGTTTCCCGCAGCAGGATTTTCTGGTAACCGACCGTTTTTCCGAAAAACCAATGATTGCGTTCGGAACAGGCTACGAACTGAAAGAAGGAGACACCGTTTACAACACCATATACCACATCAACAGAGCGCATTACGACTACTCGGAAAGCGTACAGCTCGCAGTCATAGCCAACCTGAACCCGTTTGCACAACCCTCCCGGATCAAAAGCAATGTAAGCGGAACCGCCGACCCGGTTGGCATTTTCACCTGTCTGGTATATGACCGCGACACAACAATCATCCGGAAGTAACCCTCGGCTGCGGTAATATGATTTTCATAACAGCCAGGCGTACAATAAAAGCAGGTTTGTTTAGTTAATTTGTATCGGTGAAACACGATGGCAACATCTCCTTCGTGACTATTCACTGCTGATCGTTTATGAACAGACCAATCTTTCTTTTTCTTCTGCTCTGTCTCAGCACAGGGGTATCAGCACAGTGCATAACGGGCGACTGCCAGAATGGAATTGGTACCTACCTCTTCCCATCCGGAGCCAAATACACCGGTCATTTCAAAAATGGCGAGATCAACGGTGTGGGCGTCTGTTACTATACTAACAACTCCAAATATCAGGGCGAATGGGCCAACCGGTATCCGGATGGCCGGGGCACCAAGACCTATTCAGACGGAACCGTACGGTCGGGCCTCTGGAAAAAAGGGAAACCCGTGGATGAAAACGGCAATCTGCTGGAAGAATATGTGGCCCGAAAAAAAGAAGAACGTTCGGACGACGGCACCAACATTCAGTCGGGGTGCCTTTCGGGCGATTGTCAGAACGGAGCAGGTATATTCGCCTACCCGGACGGAAGCAAGTACGACGGCCATTTCCTGAACGGCAAGTTCGAGGGAGAAGGCACCTTCTATTTTGCCAACGGTGATGTTTATACCGGCGGATTCAGGGAAAACTATCCGGATGGCAAGGGAACACGCATACTCAGGGACAGTACCCGCGAAAGTGGCGACTGGCGTCAGGGCGAATTTCTGGGACAAAGTCTGGTGGAAATGGGCCATACCGGATGTATTGAGGGCGACTGCACCGACGGACAGGGCGTTTTCATTTACAAGGAAGGATCCGCGAAGTATTCCGGACAATTCAAGGAGGGGATGCCGCACGGGTACGGAACCTGTGTATATGCCAACGGCGATGTCTATGCCGGAAACTGGATAGAAGGCGCGTTCGAGGGGCCAGGCACCCTCACCCTGCGCGATAAAACAGAGGTGGATGGGTACTGGAAAGCCGGTGCTTACATGGGCCGTGAACGTCCCACCGAAACTTCCGTCACGGAAAATGCACCTGTTCCCGAGACGCCCCCTGTTCAGATCGTGGCACCCGGAGCAAAAGTATGGGCTGTTGTATGTGGCGTCGCTACATACGATCACATGCCGGTACTGCGATATACCGACGATGATGCCTACCGGTTTTATGCTTTTCTGAAGAGTCCGGAAGGAGGAGCATTGCCCGACCAGCAGATAAGGGTACTTATTGACGAAGATGCCACCCATGAAAATATACTGGAGAATATCGGTCAGATATTCGGAATGGCCGGACCCGATGATCTGGTTGTTTTCTACTTCTCCGGACACGGGCTGAATGGTTCTTTCCTGCCAATTGACTTCGACGGGTACAACAACAAACTGCTGCACGAGGAAATTGCAGCCGCATTCAGCAAGACAAAGGCGCGATTCAAACTTTGTGTAGCCGATGCGTGCCATTCGGGCGGGCTGCTGGCCATGCGTTCAGGCGAACCTGAGCCCATGCTGGTCCAGTTTTACCAGTCACTTTCCAAATCTGTATCGGGAACTGCCCTCATCATGTCGAGCAAGGCCGATGAAACTTCGCTGGAGTCTTCCGGATTGCGGCAGGGAGTATTCAGCCACTTCCTTATTCGCGGGCTGAAAGGCGAGGCAGACACCAACAGCGACAAGGTTGTTACGGTAGAGGAATTGTATGATTTCGTGAACAAGAAAGTGCGCGAATACACGGCAAATCGTCAGAGTCCGGTACTGAAGGGCACCTATGATCCGAAGATGCCAGTGGCTGTAGTTCGTTAATAGCTTGTTCAGGATTCTCTAACCGATCTGCCGCTTCAGGTTATAGCCTTTTTCACCAGCCAATGCTGTCAGAAACCGGTTCAGGCCCTGCCACTTTGCGTCATCCAGTTCATAACTGATGTAATGCCTGTAGTAATGTTCGAGGTCAAACTGAGGCATATCGGGTAGTACCTTAACCAATTCCGGGATATAGCGTATGCCTGCTTCAAGTGCACTGTTGAACTGCCTGAGCATGTCATCAGGCAGCGGCCTGACAGCAATCCAGGCTGCGAACACAAATGGCAACCCCGTCCAGGCTGTCCAGGCCTCTGCCAGGTCATACACATAAGGATACTTGTCGTGCAGTCCGATTGTTCGGTCACCGATGATCAGTGCAGCGGTATCTCCCTTGATTTTTTGTTCAAAACCTTCTGTTGCAGGAATCAGTTCGGGGGTAATATTCCAGTATTCCGCACAGAGCAAACGGGTTAGCGCCACCGAACTGCGCGAATGAAAATCGAGGAATAAATGTTTAATATCCTGAAGGGGCACTTCTGAAAATACACAAACCGTATTCACAGCGCCCACCGCTCCGATACAATAATCAGAAACCAGATACCCCTGCTCCAGTTCGGGTATGATAGCTACCGGGGTCAGAGCCAGATCTACCTCTCCGGCTTTCAGCTTTCGGGCGCACTCGGAAGGTATATCAAGGCTGAGATCAAATTGACCAGCCATTTCACTGCGGTACAATCCGTAGATAAAAGGCTTCGTATTCAGGTAGCTGACCGCCGTCAGCCTCAGTTTGCGGGATTCCGTGTTCATGAATCAGTGTGTTATTTTTTGGGGATGAGCAGGACTTTTTATGCGCCACAGTCGCTGTTTTTGCCATTTTCGCCCTTCGTTGGCTACCAGCCATACATTATCGTGTACGTGTGCAACCGATTCGAACTGACGGGCGATGAGGAATTTGGGAAGTCTTTTTACAGACATATCACCACCCAGAAAGCGACTGCCACTGAACGAGGAAAAGAACATCGCGCTCGCACGGGTGCGCGGGAGGAATCCCCATCGCAAGCTGACAATATAGCCCGTCAGAGCGAGTACCGAACCGTCGCTGTTGAGGGCGGCTCCGGTAATTACGCGATCAGGGATAACCCGTGACTCGACCAGCCGGGCGGTAAAGGAACCGGGAATAGCGGGCAGCGTGTAGTGTTTACATACAAAATCGCCCTTGAACCTGTGTTTGGAGAAAAGATGCAGGCTGTCTTTACAGAATACAAACGCCTCCATGTCAAAATTCCGGCCGGCTTCTTCGGCGGGCGGGAAAGCAATCTGGTCAGGATAACTGAACAAGATACTGTCAAGCGAACCCGATACAGGATTGAAAATCAGAATCCGAAGATCCCTTCGCTTGTTCTGATTATTTCCGAAGTCGCCGATGAACAGTCTGCCACTGCCATCGGTAGTCAGGTCTTCCCAGTCGCGGTTGGCTGCGGGCAGCGGCACCGTTTTCTCTATCCGGCCTGTAACGGAATTTACACAGTACAATTCGGCGGGATTCTGCGAGTCGTTGAGCATCCAGAGAGATCCGTCGGGCAGGAAAGTCATACCCGACACCTCCTGCAGTTGCAGCGGCAGCTTTACCCGGCGCCTTGTCCGGTCGTGCTGCGACCAGACGTTTTCCTGACACACAAACAGCCATGAAACAGTGAAAAAGAGCGACAAGAGCCTGAAACGATTCATACGGAGCGCGAAGGTAGTGTGCCTGACAATAATGAAGAAGATGATAAAACTCATCCGGCCGTTTTTGACTCGGCGAGAGAATCCTGAACAAGCTCTTATAACATTTGTTTCTTTGCAGGGTTTCACGGCAACACACAAAACACCATATAACTTGAAAGAATCTGAAAAAACGGTGGTAGCGCGCCGTGCGAGACTGAGCGGATGGGCCAACTACCCTTCCGTGGAGGCCGATGTTTATCTGCCCGAAAGTACCGGACAGCTGCGCGAGCTGGTGCTGAACAGCGATTGCCTCATTGCGCGTGGCAACGGCAAGAGCTACGGCGATGCTGCCCTGAGCGGGCGGGTGGCGTGCATGTTGTCCATGAACCGAATCACCTCGTTTGATCCAGGCACAGGCGTGATTACCTGCGAGGCCGGAGTGCTGCTATCCGACATCCTGCCTGTTATCATACCTGCCGGATGGTTTTTCCACGTAACCCCCGGGATAAAATCTGTCACTGTGGGAGGAGCCGTTGCATCGGACGTACACGGAAAGAACCATCCTGACAAAGGTTGTTTTTCCAGTTGGCTGATCTCTTTCCTGCTGATGGACGCACAGGGGGAGATTCATCACTGTTCACGAGACGAAAATCCGGCTTTATTCTGGCAGACCTGCGGCGGCATGGGCTGGACGGGCATCATACTGAGCGCGACTTTTCAGCTGATGCGCGTTACCTCCGTTTATATGCGGCAACTGACCAGCCGGGCGCGCAATCTGGAGGAGATGTTCCGGCATTTCGAGGCAAATAAAAGTCTGCCCTATGCAGCTGCATGGATTGACACCACCGCTTCCGGGCCAGCTACAGGCCAGGGAACCGGGCTGTTTGCCGGGCACCTTCAGGGCGACACCAGCATGGAATGGCAGACTCCAAAACCAGTTGATGTTCCGTTTTTTGCCCCCCCATGGCTGCTGAACCCGGTCAGTATTCGGCTCCATAACGAGATATATTACAGGCGCAACAAACCGGGAGAACGGACCATACACCTGGACAAATACTTTTATCCGCTGGACAGCATTACGAACTGGAACAGACTGTATGGCCGTCGCGGATTCATACAGTACCAGTTTTGTCTGCCCGAAACGGAAGCTTTCGAAGGCATTTTCGGGGTGCTGCAAGCCGTAACAGCAAGCAGAGAGGTACCTTTTCTGAGTGTACTGAAGCGGCATGGAGAGCGGCCTGCGGAGGCAGTCAACTCGTTTCCGGTGAAAGGCTATTCACTTGCACTCGACTTCCCCCGTACGCGCGGGCTGATTTCCTTGTTGAACCGGCTCGATGAACTGGTATGGAGTCGTGGCGGGAAAATCTATCTGGCCAAAGACGCAGTTTCGCGCCCCGGGCTGGGGCGTGTGGACCTGTCGCAATTCAGCGGGCAAAAATTCACATCGGCCATGAGAGAGCGGCTGAAGCAGCAAGAGCTTGCTCAGGATTCTCTGCCGTTGGCAAAAACAGGCTGATTTTTTGTCAGTTTTTGCGTTTTTGAAGGCGCATAGCCGGTGCTACGCAACTGAAAAAAGGTGAAAAATAGCGAAAAATGAGCCGTTTT